>Ga0209921_1000045_pt1 | contig 58081 bp, 55 predicted proteins | sample SalPonF2_C_D2_MG_FD_185730 | JGI IMG/M metagenome (GOLD analysis project Ga0209921, IMG submission 185730) | Salt pond soil microbial communities from South San Francisco under conditions of wetland restoration - Salt Pond MetaG SF2_C_D2_MG... ...
CCCGGACACCCGTACCCCTCAATGGTCGGACCCAGCATCCCCAGCTCCCCCATCTCGCGTACGATCGAACGCTCAAAACGCTCGTGCCGGAAACCCTCCCGAACCCGCGGCAACAGCCGCTCCCGACAGTAACTGTGCACACTGTCCCGCACCATCCGCTCGTCCTCGCTCAGCTGGCTCTCCAGCGCAAGCGGATCAGACCACGTGAATACCGGGCGGGAAGACTTCTCCGCGGATGACATCCTGATCTCCCGGGCGCCGGCGCGCCCCGTGAACCACGCGAACCGCCCGCGCGCCCGGTCGGAATTCAGGGCACCCGCGGGTCAGGGAAAGCCCGCCGCGAATCAGGTGCTTGCGTGCCTGACTGGGCGGAGCCGGGTCCGGACATGCGCCGGACCCAGGGGGCTGGGGAAAAACACTGTCTTTCGCCAGCCCCTATGCGCTACAGGGATGTGCCACGCTGGGAAAGGCCATGGATGGACTTTTCCAGCAATCCCCTAGTGCTCGGAAAAAGTACCGGAAGTACTTTTCCGGAATCAAAAATAATACAGTACGACGCCCTCGGCGACGCAGCAGGGTTTCTCCTCGCCCTCGACTTCGAAGGTCATGTTGGTGATCACCTGGGCGCCGCCGGTGATGTCGTTGACCTCCTTGAGGGCGGCGTGCAGCCGCACCCGCTTGCCGACCTTGACCGGGGACGGGAAGCGCAGCTTGTTGAGGCCGTAGTTGACGCCCATCTTGACGCCCTCGACCTGCATGATCTGCGACATCAGCACCGGCGACAGCGAGATGGTCAGATAGCCGTGGGCGATGGTGGTCTTGTACGGCGAATGCTGCTCCGCCTTCTCGCGATCGACGTGGATCCACTGGTGATCGCCGGTGGCGTCGGCGAACATGTTCACCCGCTCCTGAGTGATCTCCAGCCAGTCGCTGGTGCCCACATCCTGTCCCGCCAGCTCCCTGAGCCCGTCGAGGCCCTTGATCGTGCGCTTGGCCATGCTCTCGTGCTCCTCACTTGCAGTCCGTCGTGGTGACGGAGCGGATTCCCGATTCTCCTGCGTGCCGGCGCTCAGACCCTCTCCAGGATCGCGGCCAGCCCCTGGCCGACACCGATGCACAGGGTGACCAGCGCGTAGCGGCCCTCGCGGCGATCCAGCTCGCGCGCGGCGGTCAGCGCCAGTCGGGCGCCGGAAGCCCCCAGAGGATGCCCCACGGCGATGGCGCCGCCGTTGGGGTTGACCCGCTCGTCGTCCTCAGCCAGCTCCAGCAGCTTGAGGCAACCCAGGACCTGGCTGGCAAAGGCCTCGTTGATCTCGATCACGTCCATCTCCGACAGCGACAGGCCGGCCCGCTCCAGCGCCTTGCGCGAGGCGTACACCGGGCCCAGCCCCATCACCCGCGGCGCGACGCCCGCGCAGGCGGCCGAAACCAGCCGCACCATGGGCTCGGCGCCCACCTTCTCGCCGATGGCGCGGCTGCCGACGATCAACGCCCCGGCACCGTCGTTGACCCCCGACGCGTTGCCAGCCGTGACCACACCCCCGTCGAACAGGGCCCGCAGCTTCGCCAGCTTGTCCAGGTCGCTCTCCGGCCGCGGGTGCTCGTCGCTGGAGATCTCGACCGGCGGCTTCTTGCGCCCGGCCGGGACCATCAGCGGATGAATCTCCCCGCTGTAGAAGCCATCCGCGCGCGCCTTCTCGTAGCACTGCTGGGAGCGGTAGGCGAAGCGGTCGGCGGCCTCGCGGCTGATCCCCAGCTCCCGGGCCACGTTGTCGCCCGTCTGGGGCATGCTGTCGTTGCCGTATTTCTCAATGATCTGCGGGTTCGGGAAACGCGCGCCGATGGTGCTGTCGAACACCCGCACGTCGCGGCCGTAGGCCTTCTCCGACTTGCCCATGACGAACGGCGCCCGGCTCATGCTCTCCACGCCGCCGGCGACGAACAGCTCGCCCTCGCCGCAGGTGACCGCGCGCGCCGCGTCCACCACGGCTTGCAGGCCACTGGCGCAGAGCCGGTTCACGGTCCGCCCCGCGACCTCCTGCGGGAACCCGGACAGCAGCGCCGCGTGCCGGCCAACGTTGCGGCTGTCCTCCCCGGCCTGGTTGGTACAGCCCAGGATCACGTCCTCGTACTGCTCCGGCGAGAACGGTGACCGCTCCACCACCGCGCGGATCACCTCCGCCGCCATGTCGTCCGGCCGCACCGGCGCGAGCATCCCCCCGTGGCGGCCGAACGGGCTGCGCAAACCGTCGTAGATGTAGGCATCGAGCATGGCAATCCTCCTCGGCGCCGCGCAACGGCCGCGACGCTTCCACTGGCCCGGCGGACCATTCTACTCACCCGATCCGAGGTAATACCACGTCCGGACGTTCCTGTCGGCCGATCCGGTGGGCGCGGCGTGGGCAGGGTCATCCAACCGAAAGCCCTGATCGTGGGTGCAGGCTGGCAATTCCGCAGTGCGAAACCACGTTTCGCAATTACCGCCCGTACGGTAAGCTGCCGGGCATCGCTTGTAAATGCCGGGACGGCTCGGGCCGCCATGAACGACCACGGATTGCTGCCGGAAGAAGAGCTTGCCGCCACGGGGGATCGCCAGTTCGTCAGTGCCCTGGCGCGCGGGCTGGAGATCCTGCGCTGCTTCGGCCCCGACGACGCCATGCTCGGAAACCAGGAGCTGGCACGGCGCACCGGCCTGCCCAAGGCTACCGTGTCCCGCCTGACCCATACCCTGTGCCGCCTGGGCTACCTGATCCATGCCGAGCGCCTGGGCAAGTACCGGCCCGGCGCAGCGTTGCTGGCGCTCGGCTACGCCGGTCTGGCTCACACCGGGATCCGGGAGCGCGCGCGGCCCCTGATGCAGCAACTGGCCGCCCAGACCGGCGCCTCGGTGGCCCTGGGCACGCGCGACCGGCTCAACATGATCTATCTGGAGCACGCCGACGGCGCCTCCGTGATGACCCTGCGGCTGCAGGTCGGTGCGCGCATCCCCATGGCCACCACCGCGCTCGGCCGCGCCTTTCTCGCCGCCCTGCCCAAAGCCGAGCGCGCGTACCTCATGGAGCACATGGCGCGGCGCTACGGCCGCCAGTGGCCACGCGTGCGCCGTGGCATCGAGCAGGCGCTGGCCCACTGCGCCGAGCACGGGTATTGCCTCGCGGGCGGCGAATGGCAGCCGGACGTGCACGCCGTCGGCGTGGCCTGCGTCTTCGCCGACGGCTCGGGCACGGTCGCCTTCAACTGCGGCGGACCCCGCTTCCTGGTCAGTCGCGACCAGCTGGAACGCGACATCGCACCGCGCCTGGTGCACCTGGCCCACACCCTGCAGGGCGCCATGGACACGCCGGTGGAACGGCGCCCCCTACCACGACGGAGAGAGACACCATGATTCGCGATCGGGAGATTCTGGATCAGCTGGTCGACAGCGTGCGGCGGTTCGTGCGGGATCGCCTGATCCCGGCCGAGGCCGACGTGGCCGAGGAGGACCGGATCCCGGAGCAGATCGTCAGCGAGATGAAGGAGCTGGGCCTCTACGGCCTGTCCATCCCCCAGGAGTACGGCGGTCTCGGCCTGACCATGGAGGAAGAGGCGCTGGTGGCCTTCGAGATCGGCTACACCTCCCCCGCCTTCCGCTCGCTGGTCGGGACCAACAACGGTATCGGCTCCCAGGGCATCATCATGGATGGCAGCGACGAGCAGAAGCACAAGTACCTGCCGCGCCTGGCCACCGGCGAGCTGGTGGCCTCATTCTGCCTCACCGAGCCTGAGGCCGGCTCGGACGCCGGCTCACTGCGCACCCGCGCCCGCCGCGAGGGCGACGAGTACGTCATCAGCGGCACCAAGCGCTTCATCACCAACGCGCCCGTGGCGGACATCTTCACCGTGATGGCCCGCACCGACCCGGACACGCCCGGCGCCCGCGGGATCAGCGCCTTCATCGTAGAATCGGACCGCGACGGTGTCTCGCTGGGCAAGCCCTACAAGAAGATGGGCCAGCAGGGCACCCACGTGTGCGACGTGATCTTCGACGACTGCCGCGTCCCGGCCGAGAACCTCATCGGCCGCGAGGGCGAGGGCTTCAAGACTGCGATGAAAGTGCTCGACCGCGGCCGGCTGCATATCGCGGCGGTCTGCGTGGGCGTGGCCGAACGCCTGATCGACGAGGCCCTGTCCTACGCCATCGAGCGCAAGCAGTTCGGCAGCCGCCTGGCCGATTTCCAGCTGATCCAGGCGATGCTGGCCGACAGCCGTACCGAGGCCTTCGCCGCCCGCAGCATGATCCTGGAGGCCGCCCGCAGCCTCGACGAGGGCGGGCGCATCAGCATGGAAGCCTCCTGCTGCAAGTATTTCGCCTCGGAGATGGTGGGCCGGGTCGCCGACCGTGCCGTACAGATCCACGGCGGCTCCGGCTACATCCGCGAGTTCCCGGTGGAGCGCCTTTACCGGGACGTGCGCATCTTCCGGCTGTACGAGGGCACCAGCCAGATCCAGCAGCTGGTGATCGCGCGCAACATGATCCGCGAGGCGGAGTGATGCCGGACGGCCCCCCGGCGTTCGATCCCGACCGGCTGCTGCAGCAGCTGCCGCAACGCATCAGCGAGCCGGTGCATCGCTGGGCGCGGCAGGCGCCGGGCCACCTGGCCCTGATGGGGGACGGTCACTCGTGGAGCTACGCCGACTTCGAGCGGGTCGTGGCGGACGCGGCCGCGCTGCTGCGGGATGCCGGCGTGCGCGGCGGCGACCGGGTGCGGCTGGTGAGCGAAAACTGCCCGGGGCTGGGCGCGCTGATTATCCGCTCGGGCTGCAACGTCTATCCGCCCGAGGTCGAGCGCGTGCGCAACAGCCATCCCGGGATCACGCAGTCCGCGGTGGCGGGACGCCCGCACGGCGACGACGAGGAGGTGGTCGCCTACGTCCAGCCGGAGCCACGCTCCAAGCTGGACCTGGAGGCGCTGCGTGCGTGGTTGCGAGAGCGCCTGTCCCCGTTACAGGCAGCCCGCGGAATTCGTGGCAGTGCAGGAGCTGCCGGCCGCGCCGGGCGGCAAGATCCTCAAGCATCGGCTCAGGCAGCAAGCGGAAAGCGAGACGGATGACCGGCGTTGAGCCGACGCCTTCCCCGGCGCGGGATCAGACCGACAGCGGGTCGCTGCTGTGGCCGCTGACGCGGAAGCGGTGTCCTTTGCCGATGCAGTAGCTCAGCCACTTGCTCAGCAGTAGGTTCATCTCCCAGCGGCGCTGAAGCCAGGATCCGGCGTTGAGCCGGTAGGGACGCAGGAAGCTCAGGTGCGAGTTGCGCCCGCAGTGGACGGTCTCGGCCATGCGCGCGTCCCGGTACACCCGCACATGCAGATCCGGATCCGGTACCAGCACGCCGTCCTCGGTGAAGTAATAGGTCAGGTGATAGGTGGTGGTGTAACGGTGGCGCTCCAGCACCGACAGGTGCAGGTCGAGGTCGCCCGGCGTGCGTGACACGGCACCCCGCCCGGCCGGCTCGTGGCCCTGCAGCAGCCGCCACATGCGGACATAGTTCTCCTCGTAGAGCGACATCAGACCCGCCAGGGTCCGGTCCCCGAAGACATCGCGTACTGGCTGTTCACTGGTTAGGCGCATGGCCGGGAATATACCATAGCAACCGCACTCCGTTCGTCACGCCCCCTGCGGCGGAGGATCCGACATGAGCACGCTGCCAATCGACACCATCCCGACGCAAGCGTTCGACGATCAGCGCCCGGGCACCTCCGGGCTACGCCAGACGGTGGCCGCCTTCCGCCGCCCCGGCTACTTGGAGAACTTCTTCCAGGCGATTCTCGACACGCTCGATACCGACCCGGACACGAGCTGGCGAGGCCACACCGTCGTGCTCGGCGGCGACGGCCGTTACTACAACCACCACGCCCTGCAGGTGTTCCTGTCGATGGCGGCTGCCAACGGCGTGGGCCGGGTGGTCGCCGGAACCGGCGGCCGCCTGAGCACCCCGGCGGCGTCGCACCTGGTGCGCAAGCGCGGCGCCCGCGGGGCCCTGATCCTGACCGCCAGCCACAATCCCGGCGGTCCGGAAGGCGACTTCGGAGTGAAGTTCAACAACGCGGCCGGGGCCCCCGCGCCGGAATCGATCACCGAGGCGGTCTACCAGCGCAGCCGGCACATCAGGGAGTACCGCATCAGCCGCAACGCCCCGCTCGACCTCTCCCGCCCGAGGGAGCTCTCCCTGGGAGAGCTGCGCATCGAGCTGATCGACCCGGTCGCCGACTACGCGGACCTGATGGAATCGCTGTTCGACTTCGCGATGATCCGTGACCGGTTCCGCTCCGGCGAGCTGCGCCTTTGCTTCGATGCGATGCACGGCGCGACCGGCCCCTATGCCCGGGAGATCTTCGGCAACCGCCTGGGCTGCGCCGCCGAAGACCTGCTGCGCTGCGACATGCGCGAGGACTTTGGCGCCGCTCACCCGGATCCCGGGCCCGATACCGCCCCGGAGCTGATGCGCCGCTTGGCGGAGCCGGACGGGCCCGACCTCGGCGCCGCGTCGGACGGGGACGGCGACCGCAACATGATCGTGGGGCGGGCAGGCGTGGTCTCACCCTGCGACAGCCTGGCCCTGCTCGCCGCCCAGGCGCGCAACGTCCCGATGTTCCGCGACGGCCTGCGCGGGGTGGCTCGCTCCATGCCCACCAGCCACGCCCTCGACCGCGTCGCGCACGCGCTTGACATCCCGGTGTACGAGACGCCCACCGGCTGGAAGTTCTTCTGCAACCTGCTCGACGACGGCCGCATCGACCTCTGCGGGGAGGAGAGCTTCGGCACCAGCGGCAACCACATCCGCGAGAAGGACGGCGTCTGGGCGGTGCTGTTCTGGCTCAACCTGCTGGCGGCGCGGCGCATGCCGGTGACCGAGCTGCTGGCCGAACACTGGCGCAGCTACGGGCGCGACTACTTCACCCGCCACGACTACGAGGCGCTCGAGGCGGAGCGCGCCGCGGACTTCATCAAGGCGCTGCGCGACCGGCTGCCCGAACTCGCGGGACGCGAGCTGGGGGACGTCCGGCTGACCTACGCCGACGAGTTCGCCTACCGCGACCCCGTGGACGGCAGCGTCAGTGAGCACCAAGGCGTCCGGGTGGGCTTCAGCGACGGCGCCCGGATCGTCTACCGGCTCTCGGGCACCGGCACCCAGGGTGCGACCCTGCGAGTGTACCTGGAGCGGCCGGAAAGCGATCCGGAGCGCCAGCAGGGCGATCCCGCCCGAGCCCTCGCCGAGGTCATCGAGCGCGCCGACACGGTCGCCGGGATCCACCAGCGCCTGGGGCGGGAGAAGCCGGACAAGACGATATAGAAAGCTTTAAGTTGTTAAGTGACGAATTCCCGAGGCGATGGTGACCACTGCGAGCCTCGCAGAGACGAACTCGCCATCCGGTCCCCCCGCAACGGGATTTCTTATGGGCACCGAGTCTAATTTCACTTAACACTTAACAACTTAACAACTTAAAACTGCCCGTTAAAACTGCCCGAGCCCCACGGCTCGGGCGTCAGTAGAACCGCCTCGGTATCCCCGTCTCGTCCAGGATCTGCGTGGCGATCTCCTCGATCGAGCGGCTGGTGGTTTCCAGCCACGGCACGTGCTCATGCCGGAACAGCCGTTCCGCGCTGCGGACCTCGTCGCGGCACTGCTCCAGCGAGGCGTAGCGGCTGCCGGGGCGGCGCTCGGCGCGGATCTGGACCAGCCGCTCGGCCTGGATGCTCAGCCCGTAGAGCTTGTGACGGTAGGGCTCGAGCGGGTCCGGCAGGCGCATCCGTTCGAGGTCGTCCTGGATCAGCGGATAGTTGGCCGTATAGACCCCGAACTGCAGGGCCAGGTACAGACTGGTGGGCGTCTTGCCGCTGCGCGAGACCCCGATCAGGATCGCGTCGGCCTTGTCGTAGTCCTTGATCGAGACACCATCGTCGTTGTCGAGGGCGTAATGCATGGCGTCGATCCGGGCCCGGTAGTTGTGGGAGCTGGCGATGCCGTGCGCGCGGCCGACGGTATGCGAGGACTCCATCTGCAGCTCCTGCTCGAGCGGGCCGATGAAGGTGCCGAAGAAGTCCATCAGCAGCCCCTCGCTTTCGCGCAGGATGTTGGTGATGTCCTCGTTGATCAGGGTGCAGAACAGCAGCGGCCGCACGCCATCCTCGCGCGCGGCCCGGTTGATCATCTCGACCGTCCGGATGGCCTTCTCCTCGGACTGGATGAAGGGCACGTTCACCTGGTCGAACTCGACGTTGTCGAACTGGGTCAGCAGGCTGTGCCCCAGGGTCTCGGCCGTGATGCCCGTGCGATCTGACAGGAAAAATACGGTACGCTTGGATTTCATATGATAAGCTGCCGCCGACCCGGTGGTGGGCGGCCGGGGCGAGCGGACGGCGCCCGCCCGGCCTGCATGTCCCGGCGCTGCGCGCGGCCCTCTGTGCCGGCCTGGAAGATCCTCCGTAAGCTCCGGTCCCCGGCACCCCGCGTTCGGCGCGGCTTCCGTGACGCACGGACGCCAGGCATGGCACGAGGTGCGGACCGGGACTATGTTGAGCGATGCTGGAGCGTATTTTCCATTATCGCCGACCCAACACAAGCCAGCGCAGGGGGTAACGTTGGACGACTACGTAGTCTGGTTCGATTCGCTGGGCATGGACGACGTGCCGCGCGTGGGCGGCAAGAACGCCTCCCTGGGGGAGATGATCAGTAACCTCTCCGCGGCGGGCGTGCGCGTCCCGGGCGGCTTCGCCACCACCGCTACCGCCTACCACAGGTTCCTCGAGCACGAGCAGCTGGCCGACCGCATCAACGCGGCGATGGCGGACCTGGACGTGGACGATGTGGACCAGCTGGTCGAGGTCGGAGCGAAGGTCCGCGAGTGGATCGTCGACACCCCCTTCCCGCCCGAGCTCGAGCAGCAGATCGCCCGCGCGTACGAGAAGATGCGCGCCGACATCGGCGACGACCTCGCCGTCGCCGTGCGCTCGTCGGCCACCGCCGAGGACCTGCCGGACGCCTCCTTCGCCGGCCAGCAGGAAACCTTCCTCAACGTGCGCGGGTTGGACAACGTCAAGCTGGCGATCAAGGACGTGTTCGCCTCGCTGTTCAACGACCGTGCCATCGCCTACCGCGATCACCACGGCTTCGACCACAGCCAGGTCGCGCTGTCCGCCGGCATCCAGCAGATGGTGCGCAGCGACGTCGGGGCCAGCGGGGTGATGTTCACCCTGGACACCGAATCCGGCTTCGACCGCGTGGTGTTCATCACCGCTTCCTACGGTCTCGGGGAGACAGTGGTACAAGGCGCCGTCAACCCGGACGAGTTCTACGTGCACAAGGCCACGCTGGAGTCCGGACGCCCCGCGGTGCTGCGCCGCAACCTGGGTGAGAAGGCGATCAAGATGGTCTACAGCAACGACCAGGCCCACGGCCGCACGGTCCGGACCGTCGATGTCTCCCCGCAGGACCAGCGCCGCTTCTGCCTGAGCGACGCCGACGTCGAGGACCTGGCACGCCAGGCGATGATCATCGAGAAGCACTACGGCCGCCCGATGGACATCGAATGGGGCAAGGACGGCAAGGACGGCAGGCTGTACATCCTCCAGGCACGACCGGAGACCGTGAAGAGCCGCCACAACGGCCAGCAGCTGGAGCGCTACCAGCTGCAAGAGCGCGGCGCGGTGATCGCCACCGGGCGCGCCATCGGCCAGCGCATCGGCGCGGGACGGGCGCGGCGGATCATGGACCTGCAGGAAATGGGCGGGCTCGAGAAGGGCGACGTACTGGTCACGGACATGACCGACCCCGACTGGGAGCCGGTGATGAAACGCGCCTCGGCGATCGTCACCAACCGCGGCGGACGCACCTGCCACGCCGCGATCATCGCCCGCGAGCTGGGCATCCCGGCGGTGGTCGGCACCGGCGAGGGCACCGATACCATCCCCGACGGCAGCGATGTGACAGTTTCCTGCTCGGAGGGCGATACCGGCTACATCTACGACGGCCGGCTGGATTTCGCCATCCACACCGCGGACCTGGACGCCATGCCCGAGATCCCGGTACGGATCATGATGAACGTGGGCAACCCCGACCGTGCATTCGATTTCGCCAGCCTGCCGCATCGCGGGGTCGGGCTGGCCCGCCTCGAGTTCGTGATCAACCGCATGATCGGCGTCCACCCGAAGGCACTGCTCAACTTCGACAGCCTGAGCGGCGATCTGGCGGACACGGTGCGCCGGCGCTTCGAGGCCTACGGCGACCCGGTTCGCTTCTACGTGGACAAGCTGGCCGAAGGCATCTCGATGCTCGCCGCCGCCTTCCATCCCGAGCCGGTGATCGTGCGCATGTCGGACTTCAAGTCCAACGAATACGCCAACCTGATCGGCGGTCAGCAGTACGAACCGGACGAGGAGAACCCGATGATCGGGTTCCGCGGCGCCTCCCGGTACATCTCGGAGGATTTCCGCGACTGCTTCGAGCTGGAGTGCCAGGCGCTGCGCAAGGTGCGCGAAGAGATGGGCCTGGCCAACGTTCAGGTCATGATCCCCTTCGTGCGCACGCTCGAGGAGGCCGCCCAGGTCACGCGGCTGCTCGCCGACAACGGGCTCGAGCGCGGCCGCGAGGGCCTGAAGCTGATCATGATGTGCGAGCTGCCCTCCAACGCCCTGCTGGCCCAGGAGTTCCTGGAGTACTTCGACGGCTTCTCCATCGGCTCCAACGACCTCACCCAGCTTACCCTGGGTCTGGACCGCGATTCCGGCGTGGTCGCGGCGGCCTTCGACGAGCGCAACCCGGCGGTCAAGAAGCTTCTGCACATGGCCATCGGCGCCTGCCGCGAGGCCGGCAAGTACGTGGGCATCTGCGGCCAGGGGCCGTCCGACCATCCCGACCTCGCACAGTGGCTGCTGGAAGAGAAGATCGACAGCATGTCGCTCAACCCGGATACCGTGGTCGAGACCTGGCTGCATCTGGCGGGACAGCGAAGCAGCCCCTGAACGCGCGGCGGCGAGGGATGGTGACGGAGCGGCCGCCGCCCCACCGGGCTTGCCGCCCGTGGCCAGCGCGTTTTTTAATGTTCCCGTGAGCCTTTGCCGGCGGAGCGGGTAGCCCCGGCACGCCTCCGCCGGCCACGCCAGCGAGGGAGACCGCCGCATGGAGCCCAAGCAGACCCGACGCCGCGCGATCGAGGAACGCTTCCCCGAGTGGCCCCGGCGCACAGTCGCCGCCCATTTCGACGCCATGTGCCGGCAGTACGCCGACCGACCGCTGGTGATGACGCCGGAAACCGGGGCGAGCTACGCGCAGATCGGGGACCAGTCGCGCCGGCTGGCGAAGGCGCTGATCGGGGCGGGCATTCGGCGGCGCGAGCATGTCGCCGTGATCATGAGCAACCGCACGGAGTTTTTGGTCTGCGTGCTGGCGCTGGCGCGCATCGGTGCGGTGTGCATCCCGGTCAACAGCATGTGGACGCGCGACGAGGTCGGCTTCGCCTTCGCCGATGCAGACGTCACCGCGGTGATCAGCGAGAGCCGCATCGGGTCCATCGACCATCGCGCCGCACTGGAGGCGATCAGTATCCGGGAGGACAGCCGCCTGCGGCAGGTGCTGCTGCTGGGCGGCCCGCGGCCGGGGCGGCTGCGCGAAGGCTGGACCGGCTGGAAGAGCCTGCTGGACGGCGCCGACCGGATCGACGACGCAGACCTCGCCCGGCGCGAGGCCGACTCGCAGTATCCGGACGAGGTCGTCTGGCTGCTGTACACCTCCGGCACCACCGGCCACCCGAGGGGGGTCATGCTGAGCCACGACATGGTCCTGCGCTCGGCCTACTCCACCACGCTCAGCCGCGCGTTCAACGACGGCCGCCGGATGCTGTTCGCGCTGCCGCTGCATCATATCTTCGCCCTGGTGGAAGGCACCCTGGCCGCCACGTTCGTCGGCGGCTGCATCATTCCCCAGCAGCACTTTGCGCCGCGGCAGGCACTGGACCTGATCGAACGCTACCGGGCCGACGACTTCCTCTGCGTGCCGTCGATGCTCGTGGCCCTGCTGTCCGAGCCGTCCCTGGCCACACACGACATCGAGTCGCTGCAGGCGGTGATGTGCGCGGCTGCGCCGGCGCCGGCGACGCTCTGGGAACGCGCGATCCGGGAGCTGGGCCTGGCCGAGATCTGCACCGGCTACGGCATGACCGAGGCCGCGGCAGCCACCATGCACACCGAGCCCGGCGACCCGGTCGAGACCGTCGCCTCCCGGGTAGGGCGTATCAAGCCCGGCGGCGTCTCGGGCCTGCCCGAGTTCAACGGGGCCAACGTCCAGTACAAGACCATTGACCCGCACACCCTCGAGGACCTGCCTTCCGGCGAGGAAGGAGAGCTGTGCGTGCGCGGCAACACGGTAGCGCGCGGCTACTACCGCCGACCCGAGGAGAACGGCAAGCGCATTGACAAGGACGGCTGGCTGCGCACCGGGGACCTCGGCATCCTGCATGCCGACGGTTACCTCGAGCTCACGGGCCGCAGTGACGAGTTGTACAAGGTCTCCGGGGAAAACGTGGTGCCGAAAGAGATCGAGCAGGTGCTCACGCGCCACCCGGCGGTCAACCAAGCCTACGTGGTCGGCCTCCCGGACCCGGTGCAACATCACGTGGGCTGCGCCTTCGTTGAACTGCGCCCGGGCGAGAGTCTCACGCGCCGCGAGGTGCTCGACTGGTGCCGGAAATCCCTGGCGAAGTTCAAGATTCCCCGGCACGTGTTCTTCGTCGATGCCAAGGACTGGCCGACCACATCGACCGGCAAGATCCAGAAGTTCCGTCTCGCCGAGCAGGCCCGGGACAGCCTCTCCGGCTCCCGTACCGGCAGCCGGTAGTGGCCCCGTGGCCCGGGCAGCGGGGTATGATGCCGGGAGGTTGCCGCCCCGCCCGAGGGAAGCGATGGACAGCGAAGACGGATTCCACCCCGCCCGCCGCGCGCGGCGCTACCTGCTCGCGGGCGTGATCACCCTGATCCCGCTGTGGGTGACGTGGTGGGTGTTCCACCTGGTGCTGACCCGGCTCAGCAGCGTGGGGGCGCCCTGGGTGCGAGCCATGGCACGCGCGGTACGCCCGTACCAGCCCACGGTGGCGCAGTGGTTGCTGCAGCCCTGGTTTCAGTACGTGGTCGCGGTGCTGCTGACAGTGCTCGGGCTGTACCTGCTGGGCTGGCTGGCCACCCGGGTCGTCGGGCGCCGCGTGCTGGACGCCTTCGACCGCCTGATCCGGCGCATCCCGCTGGTCGAGCGCATCTACGGCTCGACCAAACGGTTGCTCGAGGCCTTCCAGCAGCACCCCGGCCAGCTCCAGCGCGTGGTGCTGATCCCGTTCCCGTCGCCGGAGATGAAGACCATCGGCTTCATCACTCGCACCATGACCGACCCGGAAACGGGCGGCACGCTCGCCTCGGTGTACGTGCCGACCACGCCCAATCCCACCTCCGGCTACGTGGAGATCCTGCCGATCGAGAACGTGGTCGAGACCGACTGGACCGTCGACCAGGCAATCTCCTTCGTGATCTCCGCCGGCAGCCTCGCACCCGACACGGTGCGCTTCGGGAAAGCGCCGCGGCACGGCGTGGAGGCGCCTTGAAACGGAAGCCGGCAACCCACATGCATTACTGCTGCAGGCACAGCCCGCGGAGCGAAGCATGAACCAAGCCGTACGCAACGTCACCGCCGCCGACTTCGCCTCGGTGGTGCTCGAAGGCTCGCACGAGCGGCCCGTGCTGGTGGATTTCTGGGCCGGCTGGTGCGGTCCATGCAAGATGCTGGGCCCGGTGCTGGAACGCCTCGCGCAGCAGTACGCCGGCGGCTTCCTGCTGGCCAAAGTCGATGTCGACCGCGAGCAGGATCTCGCCGCCCGCTTCAGCGTCCGCGGCATCCCCAACGTCAAGCTGTTCCGGGACGGCGAGGTGGTGGACGAGTTCACCGGCGTCCAGCCGGAGCCGCAGATCCGCGCCCTGCTGGACCGACATGTCCGGCGTGCTTCCGATGGCGCCGCGGAGCAGGCGGGCCACCTGCTGGAGGCCGGCCGCCGGCCGGAAGCCCTCGCCACCCTGCGGCAGGCCCTGGTGGACGACCCGGGTAACGACCGCCTCTATCCGCCCCTGGTCGAGCTGCTGATCGCGGACGGCGACGCCGCCGGCGCGCGCGCAACCCTCGAGGCCGCCCCGCGCGAAGCGCGCGAGGAGCCGGCGCTGCAGGCCGCGGCGCGGCTTGTCCGGTTCGCGGAGATCGCCGGTGACCCGAGCGACCACACCGGGCTCCGGCGCCGCCTCGGGCAGGAGCCGTCGGACTCCGAGGCCCTGCGCCGGCTCGCGGCGGCGGCGGTGCTCTCCGGTGACCACGATGAGGCGCTCGAACGCCTGCTCACCCTGCTGGAGGAGCATCCCGGGTACGGCGACGGAGCGGCCCGGACCGACCTGCTGGCGCTGTTTGACCTGCTGGGCCCGGACGATCCACGGGTTCGGGACACCAGGCGCCGCATGGCGCTCGCGCTCCACTAACATGGACCCTCGGGCTGTCCCCCGGTCCGGTGCCGGCCCCGCACGGCCCGGGCCTTCATTGGCAACGCCACGACGGAGGTCACCATGCGATCCACCAGCCATGACAAGCACGACGTCAGTACCGCGCCCTGGCAGGGGCGCGTGCGCATCCACCTCGACGACACGGTAATCGCCGACAGCGAGAGGGCCGTGGTCCTGCATGAGACCGGCCTGCCCGACGTGTATTACCTGCCGCGCGAGGACGTGCGCACCGACCTGCTGGAGCCGACCCCGCGGCAGACTCACTGCCCCTACAAGGGAGATGCGGTCTACTGGACCGTCCGGACTCCCCGCCGGGTGGCAGAGAACGCCGTGTGGAGCTACCTGGAACCGCTGGAGAAAGTATCTGACATCCGCGGGCATATGGCTTTCTACGCCGACCGCGTCGATCGAGTCGAGGTCCGGTCCGGGGACTGAGCCGGCCCGCGGGTCCATCTGCGGGCTCCCGTAGCGGCGCGTGGTCGCGTAGACTTGCTGCCCGCGTGCTTTCCTTCCACGCACAGGGAGACAGGCGGATGTCCGGAATTCTCAAAGACCTGCTGGTCCAGCTCGACCTGGAGCGGCTCGAGGAGAACCTGTTCCGCGGGGACAGCCGCGACATCGGCGGGCGCAGCGTGTTCGGGGGTCAGGTCCTGGGCCAGGCCCTGATGGCCGCCGGGCGCACCGTCGAGGATCGTCGCTGCCACTCCATCCACGGCTATTTCCTGCGCCCGGGCGACATGGAGGCGCCGATCGTCTACGAGGTCGACCGCATCCGGGACGGGCGGAGCTTCACCACCCGCCGGGTGGTGGCGATCCAGCACGGACGCGCGATCTTCAACCTGTCCGCCTCCTTCCAGGTGGTCGAAGACGGCGTCGAGCACCAGAGCCGGATGCCCGACCTCCCGGGCCCCGACGGACTGATGTCCGAAACCGAGCTGCGCCGGGAGGTGGCGCACCGGGTACCGGAAAAGGTCCGCGACGTGTTCACCCGCGAGCGAGCGATCGAGATCCGCCCGGTCGAGCCCATCGATCTGTTCGAGCCCGCCAAGCATCCGCCCCGCAAGCACTGCTGGATCCGTGCCCGCGGCTCGCTGCCAGACGACTTCGCGCTGCACCAGTGCATGCTCGCCTACGCCTCCGATTTCACGCTGCTAAGCACCGCCGCGCGTCCCCACGGACTATCCTTCCTGCAGCGTCACGTACAGGCGGCGAGCCTCGATCACGCCATGTGGTTCCACCGCGAGTTCCGCATGGACGACTGGCTGCTCTACGTCCAGGACAGCCCCAGCGCATCCAACGGGCGCGGCTTCAATCGCGGCAGCTTGTACACGCGGGATAGCCGCCTGATAGCGTCCGTCGCCCAGGAAGGACTGATCCGCATCCATCCGGAGTGAACAGGGAGGTCGCCATGCCCGTGCCCGTTCGCGAAAGCCTGCTGGCCGCGTTGCTGGTGCTGTTCGCCGCGCCGGACGAGGGCACCCGCGTGTACAGGAACGGCAAGCTCGAGCTCCCCGTCAAGGGTCTGAAATTCAAGCAGGCGCTGTTCGGCATCCGGCTGTGCAACCGGCCGGCCGATGCCGGGCTGAAGAAAGCGATGCTGGGCATGGAACGGAGTTGATCCCGGCCGGCGGCAGCCCGCTGGCAAATGCCCATCCGGGAAAGAAGGGGGTTGCAGGTGACCACACCCGATGATTATGACCGCCACGACGGGCTCGGCCTCGCCGAGCTCGTGGCCAGGGGAGAAGTCACACCGGCAGAGCTCTGCGAGGAAGCGATCCGGCGCGCCGAGTCGCTCAATCCACGACTCAACGCCATCGTGACGCCGATGTACGACATCGGCCGCAAGACCGCCTCCGGGCCGCTGGAGGACGGCCCCTTCCGCGGTGTCCCCTTCCTGCTCAAGGACATCCTCCACGCCTGGGCCGGGGTACCCATGAGCCATGGCTCCGCGGCCCTGAGGGACTACGTGCCGGACTACGACAGCGAGATCGTCCGGCGCTTCCGCGCCGCCGGCCTGGTCGTGCTGGGCAAAACCAACACGCCCGAGTTCGCGCTGATGGGCGTGACCGAGCCCGAGGCCTTCGGTCCCACCCGCAACCCCTGGAACCCCGAGTACACCCCCGGCGGCAGCAGCGGCGGCTCCGCTGCGGCGGTCGCCGCCGGCATCGTGCCGCTGGCCTCCGCCACCGACGGCGGCGGCTCGATCCGCATCCCGGCCGCCTGCTGCGGCCTGTTCGGGCTGCGTCCGAGCCGTGGCCGCGTACCCGTGGGCCCGGCCCAGGCGGAGGTCTGGGACGGCGCCTCATCGGATCACGTGCTCACCCGCACGGTGCGCGACAGCGCGGCGATGCTGGACGCGATCCGGGGCCCCGACGACGGAGCGCCCTACCGCGTCGCCCCGCCCGAGCGGCCCTACCTGGAAGAGGTCAGGCGCGATCCCGGACACCTGCGCATCGGCTTCAACACCACCTCGCCCCTGGGCCTCGACGTGCACCCGGAATGCGTCCGCGCGGTGGAGGAGACGGCGCAGCTGCTGGAAGACCTCGGGCACCGCGCCGAGCCGGCTGCCCCCGACGTGGACGGGCCCGGGCTGGCGAAATCCTATATGACCATGTACTTCGGGCAGGTGGCCGCGGACATCCGCGAGCTGATCGAGCGGGTAGGCCGCGGGCCGACGCTGGGCGGACTGGAGCCGGCCACCCGGGCGCTCGGCCTGCTCGGCCAGACCGTGTCGGCGGGCGACTACGTTGCCGCCAAGCGGCGCTGGAACGACTTCGGGCGTGCCATGGGGACGTTCTACCGCAGCTACGATCTGTACCTGACACCAACCCTGGCGCAGCCGCCGGCCCGGATCGGCGAGCTGCAGCCATCCACCGCCGAGCGCTTCGCCACCCGGGTGATCAATGCGCTGGGACTGGGGCGAGTGCTGCTCGCCTCGGGGGTGGTAGACAAGCTCGCGAGCGAGGGGCTCAGCCGAACACCGTTCACCCAGCTTGCCAACCTTGCCGGACTGCCGGCGATGTCGTTGCCCCTGCACTGGACGGCAGACGGTCTGCCCTGCGGCGTCCAGTTCATCGCGCCGATGGCCGACGAGGCCACCCTGTTCCGGCTGGCCGGGCAGCTCGAGCAGGCCCGTCCCTGGTTCGACCGGCGTCCGGATATGAGCCGCGCGAACGGTTGACCCGCCGCGCGCCGGCCTGTTAAGCGTACCCCCCGTCGCGCAAGGGGGGATGACCACTGTCCCCCGCGGTCCCGGACCCGGGGCCGCACAGCTCGGCCGGGCCGCGCACACCGCGGTTGAAATCCTGGAATACGACACTACTACACGGGACGGCCGGCCCGTGCGAGGCCGGATCATGCCACATCGATGGCTCTGAAGCGGCATGTTCAGCAGGACAGGCTACGGAGGAGGCGATATGGATGCGATCCGGAACGTCTATCCGACCCCGCACGACGCACAGGATCCCGATGTTCGAACGGCTCGATCCGGTGGTGTACGCCCCGGCGGGCGAGACGCCCGCCGGACCGCTCAGCGCGGAGGATCTCGAGCGCTTCGAGCGCGACGGTTTCCTGTTCTACGAAGGCCTGCTGCCCGCGGACGAGGTCCGGCACTATCGCGAGGAGCCGACACGCCTGTTGCAGGATCCGTCGCTGCTGGACGAGGAATGCGTGCTGCGCGAGCCGCGCAGCAACGAGGTGCGCTCGATCTTCCGCGTGCACCGGATTTCCCCCCTGCTGGCCGCGCTGGGGCGCGATCGGCGGTTCGTCGAGCCCGTCCGGCAGATACTCGGCAGCGACGTCTACATCCACCAGTCGCGCATCAACTACAAGCCGGGCTTCGAAGGCAAGGGCTTCAACTGGCACTCGGACTTCGAGACCTGGCACGCCGAGGACGGCATGCCCCGCATGCGCGCGGTGCGCTGCTCGATCATCCTCACCGACAACAACGAGTTCAACGGCCCGCTGATGCTGGTCCCGGGCTCGCACAGGTACTTCGTCCCCTGCGTCGGCGCGACGCCCGACGACAACTACAAGAGCTCGCTGAAGGACCAGCAGATCGGCGTGCCCGACCGCGAGTCCCTGGCCGAGCTGATCGAGCGCGGCGGTATCCGCGCGCCCAAGGGGCCGGCCGGCTCGGTGCTGTTCTTCGACTGCAACACGCTGCACGGGTCCAACGCCAACATGTCGCCGTTCCCGCGCAGCAATGCGTTCTTCGTCTACAACAGCATCGACAACCGGTTGCAGGCGCCGTACGCGGCGCGCCGCCGGCGGCCGCTGTTCCTGGCTGACGACGACTGCCGGCCGATCCGGCCCCGGTGAGCGGCCGCCGCAGGCAGCCGCCCGTGCATGCGCCCGCCACGTGCGGGCGCAGTTGTGTCTGCTTGCCGCGGGACCCCGGGACCCGCGGTGCGCCAGATGGCATAATCCGCCCATTGTTCCGTCATGCAACCGGGAAGACCATGAGCCAACACCAACCGCCGGCCCCGGACTGGTTCCGCCGGGCCCTGGAGACCCCGCAGGAAGACCGCGGCATCGACGTCGAAAACTGCCCCATCCACTACCGCCATTGGGGGGACCGCGGCAAGCCCGGCCTGCTGCTGGTGCACGGTAACGGTGCCCACTCGCACTGGTGGGATTTCATCGCGCCGTTCTTTCTCGACCACTACCAGGTCGCGGCGCTGGACCTGGGCGGCATGGGCGACAGCGGACACCGCAAGCGCTACGCGGTGGACACCTTCACCAACGAGCTGATGAGCGTTTGCGCGGACGCCGGATTCGGCGACGACACGGTCATCGTGGGACACAGCTTCGGCGGGTTCGTCACGCTGCAGACCGCCATCAGCTACGCCGACCGCGTGCGCGGAGTGGTGCTGGTGGACTCCCCGGTGCGGCCGCCGGACTACGACTGGGAGCACGACCCGAGGCGCTCCCCGATCCGTCCCAAGCGCGTCTACCCGGACCTGGGTACCGCTCTCGAGCGCTTCCGGCTGATGCCGCCGCAGCGCTGCGACAACCCCTGGGTGCTCGACTACATCGCCCGCCATTCGCTGATGGAGGTGGAAGGCGGCTGGATGTGGAAGTTCGATGACCAGCTGTTCAAGCACTTCCGTATCCCCAACCAGTCGGAGGCCTTGTCCAGCATCCGCTGCCGGGTGGCGGTGATCTACGGGCAGCAGAGCGACCTGTTCACGCAGGATATCGCCGACTACATGTTCCAGGTGCTGGACAGCAGCGTACCCTTCGTGGCCATCCCCGAGGCCCGTCATCACCTCTTCCTGGACCAGCCGCTGGCCTTCGTGTCCGCCCTGCGCACCCTGCTCGCCGAGTGGCGTCACTCGCGGCCCGACCGCCAGGCACCGCGGCCCTGAGGTCGCGCCGCGGCTGCTCCCGGGACCGCCATGGACCAGAGCCTGATCATCGAGCCCCGCTACTGCGGACCGCCCTCCTCCGTCGATGGCGGCTACGCCACGGGTCTGCCCGCGCAGGCCCTGGACGAGCCCGCCGAGGTCACCCTCCGCCGCCCGCGCCCCCTCCGGCGGCGCCTGCGCGTGGCGCGCGCCACCTGGATCGAGCTGCGGAACCCGCCCCGGGAGGCGGACCGGCCATGAGCAGCAATTGGAGAAGAATGGTTTCGCGGCCCGTTTTCCGGTCTTGACCGGCCTGCGCGCACCGCCTAAAGTTAAATCTAACGTTAACTTAAGGGACAGCATCCGTGGATGCGGCGAACCGCAGCGGGCAGGGCTACAGCATCTCCGATCTCGCGTCCGAGCTGGGCATCACCGCGTCTTCGATCCGCTACTACGAGAAGCGCGGCCTCCTGGCGCCCCGCCGCACGCGCGGCAACCACCGCCTCTACGACCGTCACGAACGCGCCCGGCTCAAGCTCATCCTGCGCGGCAAGCACTTCGGCTACAGCCTGGACGAGATCGCCCGGATGATCGGCTTCTGGGATACCGACCTCGACGAGCTGACCCAGATCGACCGCTCGCTGGCCTTCGGCGAGCGCAAGCTGGCCGAGATCCGCGCGCGCATCCGGGAGATCCAGGCGCTGGAGCAGGAGCTCGTCGCCCTGGCCGCGCGGATGCGCACCCGCCGCGCGGAGCTTGCCCGAAACCACACGAAGGAAACGTCATGAGCCAGCCAGCCAACGATAAGCCGTGGTCCGGCGATGACCGCGAACCCGGCGCCGGCCCCACCCTGCCCGGACACGATGCGGGGCGCGACGAGCTCGCCGCCTGGCAGCAGGCGATCCGTGCCAACCCGGTCGCCGGCGACCCGGACTTCGTCCATAGCCTGCGCCTGTACTTTCCCGACAGCCACCAGGCGAAGACCGCCGAATGCGAGGCTTTCGGCGCCCGGGTCACCGGCGAGCTGGAGGACCTGGTGGCGGAGAACAGCTACCGCCTGAACCTGCCGCGCCTGGAGGCCTGGGACGGTGTCGGCCGCCGTGTGGACCGGGTGGTGCACCACCCCGCTTACGACCAGGCCGGGGACATCATCTACGGCTCCGGCATGATGGAGCGCCTGTTGGGCGCCGGGGGCCTGCTCGATCACTTCCGCCTGTACTACCTGTCGACGCACGCCGGCGAAGCGGGTCACAACTGTCCCATCGCGTGCAGTGCCGGCTTGATCCGGGTGTTGCAGAGGGTCGAGGGCCCGCCGCGGCGGGAGGAATACCTGCGACGCCTGAGCGCGCCCTCCTACGCCGAGAATTTTACCGGCGCCCAGTTCCTGACCGAGGTCCAGGGCGGTTCGGACGTGGGACGCAACGCCACGGTGGCCGCGCGCGCCGCCGACGGCAGCTGGCATATCACCGGCGAAAAGTGGTTCTGCTCCAACGCCAACGCCGACCTGATCCTGATGACCGCCCGTTACGACCCAACGCGCGAGGGCACCCGCGGCCTGGGACTGTTCCTGGTTCCGGCGTACCTGGAGGACGGCCGGCACAACGACTACCGGATCCGCCGGCTGAAGGAAAAGCTCGGCACTAGCAGCATGGCCTCCGGCGAGATGGACTTCCTGGGCGCGGTGGCCTGGCACATGGGGCCCCTGGAGCAGGGCTTCCGCATGGTGATGGAGAACGTCCTGCACCTCTCGCGGCTGTACAACACCGTGGGCTTCTGCGGCCTGATCAAGCGCGCGTTCGACATCGCCCACGCCTACGCCCGCCACCGGGTGGCTTTCGGGCACGTGATCGGTGACTACCCGCTGGTGCAGGAAAATCTCGCCGCCGTACGCGCTGACCACGGAGCCCTGCTCGCCGGCATCTTCGCCACCACCCGGATTCAGGACCGCTACGACACCGGGGAAGAGGCGGACGAGGATACGCGACGGCTGCTGCGGCTGCTGGCGAACGTCAACAAGTACGTCTCCGCCCGCTGGGGCGTCGATCACATCCATCACTGCCTCGACGTGCTGGCCGGTAACGGCGCGATCGAGACCTTCTCGGCGATACCCCGGCTGCTGCGCGACAGTATCGTGTTCGAGAACTGGGAAGGCACGCACAACACGCTGCGCATGCAGACGCTTCGCGACGTCCACCGGCTGGAGCTGGACCGGCTCTACCTCGCCTGGCTGGAGCGCCGACTGGAGGCGCTGGAAGACGGACCCGAGAAGAGCGTCCTGGAACGGGGACGTGACCGTCTCTCGGCCATGCTGGTCGGCCTGCGAGACGCCGATGCTGCGCGCCAGACACTGATCGTGCGCGATGCGGTCGAGCTGATGGGGGTGCTGCTGGGCGGCGTGACGCTGCTCGCCGAGGCCCTGCACCAGCGTGAGACGGGCGGTGGCGACTCGAAGCTGGCGCGCCTGCGGCTGTTCCTGCGCAACCATCTGGCAGACGCCGGCATCGGCTACGATGACGCCTACCTGAGCCTGATCCGGCGCGTCGCCGTGCTCTAGGGGGCTGTTGAAAAAGAGCTATGGACGGACTTTTTCAACAACGCCCCGGACGGGCGCGGCGAGGGTCACGCCTTCGCGGGCTCCGCCGGCATGGAGCCGGCAGCCGGCAGCAGGGCCGCGCGCAGCCGGTGCAGCTGGTGGGCGCCCTTGGTCGCCTGCTGGGCCAGTCGCCGCACGCGGCCGATGCGGTCCAGCTCGGCCACCATTGCCGCTAGGTCCAGCCTGCCGTCCGCACCCGCCTTGAGCAGCGCCGCCTTGGCCTCCTGGTAGGCGGGCTCGATCGCGGCCAGCGCGGCGTTGCAGGCTTCCGGCGAGAAGTCCGCTGCATCCCCCGCGGCCCGTTCCAGCACGGCGGCCGCGGCGGCCGCCAGTTCCGCCACCGCCGGCGCGGGGTGGCGGTCACGGCCTTCCGGGTCCCGCGCGAGCGAGCCGGCTGCCGCCGCGGCCTCGCTGAAATAGCGCGCCGTACGCAGCATCAGTGGCGCCCAGCTGCGGCCCCCGGCGCCCGGCCCGCCCTCCGCGTACCGCGGTACGAACTCCGTCACGGCGGTGGCCAGCGACATCGCGGAGGCGGCGCACGCGCGTATCTCTCGCAGATGCAGCGGACCCGTCGCCAGGGCCAGCCGCCCCGCCGAACGCGCGAGCTCGCCCAGATGCCCCAGCTCCATCACCACCGCGCTGCTGCCGAGCCCCGGTGTCGCCGCGGCGGTGCGGTCCAGGTAGCGCGGCCGAGCCTCGTCCTCCTCCGCCGTGACGAAGCGGCGCTGCAGGAAGCTGGCCAGGCGCGGCAGCAATGGCCAGACGAGCCCCAGCCCCAGCAGGTTGAAGGTGGTGTGGAACAGCGCCAGGATCACCGGCGCGGACCCCGGCAGACCCAGCAAGCGCCCGACCCCGGCGACCAGCCACAGCAGCAGCGGCAGCATCGCGAGCGCGATCACGGCCGTGAGGACGTTGAACACCACGTGGCCGGCGGCCACGCGCCGGGCGTTCGGGGTGGCGCCGAGCGTGGCCATCACCGCGGTCGAGGTGGTGCCCACGTTGGCCCCGATCACCATCGCGGCCGCCGCGGGCAGTCCCAGCGCGCCGCCCCCCGCGGCGCTCAGGATCAGGGCAATCGCGGCACTGGAGGACTGGGTCACGAGGGTGAACGCGGTCCCGGCCAGCACGAAGCCGAGCACGCGCCAGCCGCTCGATCCCAGGGTCAGGATCGGCTGCACGCTGCCGGCCAAGGCTCCCAGGCTTTCGCGCAGCACCGCCAGCCCGACGAAGAACAGCCCGAAGCCCGCCAGCGCCAGGCCGAGCGATCCCAGGCGGCGTCCCGGCCGCGCGAGGCGCAGCAGCATGCCCAGCCCCACCAGCGGCAGCGCGAAGCTCTCCAGGGGCACCTCGAAGCCCACGGCGGCCACCAGCCAGCTCGTCATGGTCGTGCCAACATTGGCCCCGACCAGCACGCCCAGGGACTGGTACAGGGTCATCAGGCCTGCGTTGACGAAGCCGATCACCGCGACCGTGACGGCGCTCGATGACTGGACCACCGCGGTAATCACGAACCCGCTGGCGATGCCACGCGCACGACTGCGGCTGGCACCCACCAGGATCTGCCGCAGCTGGGCCGCACCGGCGGTCTTGAGACCCTCGGTAATCATGCTCATGGCGAGCAGGAACAGGCCGAGGCCGCCCACCACCCTGCCCGCCGTCATCAGGGCGTTCATGCGCCGTCTCCCGCGACCAGCCACGCAAAGTATGCCTACGCCACCGCGCAGGCGCGCTGACCGTGATCAAACCCCGCGCGCGGCACCGAAGGCGCCCGCGCCGGGATGCGGCATTACCTCCGGCCCGGTTAGCTAGTAAGATTGCAGTTCCCGGCGAACGGGTACAAGGAGCCCTGCCCATGGTCACCGCGATCGTCCTGCTCAACGTGGACCGCCATAAGGTCAATGATGTGGCGGAGCAGCTGGCGGAGATGCAAGGCATCTCGGAGGCCTACTCGGTGAGCGGCCGCTACGACATCATCGCCATCATCCGCGTCGGCACCAACGGTGAGCTGGCCGACCTGGTGACGCGGCACATGCTCAAGCTCGACGGCATCACCGGATCGGAAACGCTGCTCGCGTTCCGGGCGTACTCGCGTCACGACCTGGAGAGCATGTTCTCGGTCGGTCTGGGCGAGGCCTGACGTTCCCCGGGGCGGTTCCGGCCCGCCCGGCGCTCAAGGCGGGAGGCCACACCATGGCGCAAACCACGGGAACTCTTCGCATCGGGACTTCCGGCTACCAGTACGACCACTGGCGCGGCACCTTCTACCCCGACGACCTGCCCCGCAGCCGCTGGTTCGACTATTACGCGGAACGCTTCGACACGGTCGAGCTCAACAACACCTTCTACGGCCTGCCGAAGCCGGCGACGGCGGCGCACTGGCGCGAGGCGGCGCCGGACGGTTTCCTCTACGCGGTCAAGTTCAGCCGCTACGGCAGCCACGTCAAGCGGCTGCGCGAGCCGGAAAGTCTGTTGCAGAGATTCCTGGAGCCGGTACGCGAGCTGGGCGAGCACCTCGGGCCGATCCTCGTCCAGCTGCCGCCCCGCTGGAAGCCCAGGCCGCAACGCCTGGACGCCTTCCTGCAGGCCGCTCCGCGGGACCTCAGGTGGGCGGTCGAGCTGCGCGATCCCGGCTGGCTGCGTGAGGAGGTCTACGCCGTGCTCGCCGAGCACGGGGCCGCCCTGTGCCTGCACGACATGTTGCCGGACCATCCGTGGCGCCTCACCGCCTCGTGGACCTACGTTCGCTATCACGGCGATCACTATGCGGGCGGCTATTCCCGGGAACAGCTCGCCGGGGACGCGCGCCGGCTGAACCAGTGGCGGGCGCAGGGGCACGATGTCTACGCCTACTTCAACAACGACGCCGAAGGCCACGCGGTGCACGATGCGGCGACGCTGCGGGAGCTGATGCTGGCATAGCCAGTCCGGCCCGTTCCACGGCCGCGCACCGGGGGGCGGGCAAGCGCGGCCGCCTTGTGGCATAATATCCGCTCGCCAAAACCTCCAGGCGTTGTTTTGACTGAACCCGGAACGACCCAAAAAGAGCAAAGGGAGAACGCCCGCTACAGCTTGCGCCCCATGCGCGTCGAGGATGGCGCGGGCGTGTGGCAGCTGATCCAGCGGGCCGGCACCCTCGACCTGAACTCCGCCTATCTCTACCTTCTGCTGGGCAAGTTCTTCACCCGAACCTGCCTGGTCGCCGAGGCCGGCGACTCACCGGTCGGATTCACCACGGCCTTCGTCCCGCCGGACCGCCCGGATAGCGTATTCCTGTGGCAGATCGGCGTCGATCCGGAGTGGCAGGGTCAGGGGATCGCGGGCGCGCTGGTCCGGGGCCTGATGGAGCTCGACGCGTGCCGGCACGCGCGCTTTCTCGAGACCACCGTCACGCCCTCGAACGAGAGCTCGCGTGCGCTGTTCGCTTCCTATGCGCGCAAGCAGGGAACCAGCATCGAGGAGCTGCCGTGCTTCCCCTCGGAGCTGTTCCCCGACCGTGGCCACGAGCCGGAAATGCTCCTGCGGATCGGCCCGCTGCGGTCCTGATTCGCGCCGCGCGTCTCTCTCCGTTCAAACCGTTCAATCGCAACCACCAGGCGGTGATACGACATGGATAACGTATTCGAAACCCTCGAGTCGGAGGTCCGAAGCTATTGCCGAGGCTTCCCTGCCGTGTTCGAGCGGGCCAAGGGCCATTTGCTCTGGGACGAGCAGGGCAAGCGCTACGTGGACTTCTTCGGTGGTGCCGGCGCCCTGAACTACGGGCACAACAACGATCGTCTCAAGCGCAGGCTGCTCGATTACATCGAAGCAGACGGCATCAGCCACAGCCTCGATATGGCCAGCACTTCCAAGCGCACCTTCCTGGAGCGCTTCGACCGGGTGATCCTGCAGCCGCGCGGGCTGAGCTACAAGATCCAGTTTCCCGGCCCCACCGGCACCAACGCGGTGGAGAGCGCCATGAAGCTGGCGCGCAAGGTCACCGGGCGCGAAACCATCATCGGCTTCACCAACGGCTACCACGGCATGACCATCGGCGCGCTGGCGGTGACCGGTAACAACTTCAAGCGCAGCGGCGCGGGCATCCCCCTGGGCAATGCCGTGAGCATGCCCTACGACGGCTACCTGGGCGACGAGGCCGACACCATCGACTACCTCGAGAAGACCCTCGAGGACCAGGGTAGCGGGCTGGACCTGCCGGCCGCCATGATCGTGGAGACGGTCCAGGGCGAGGGTGGCATCAATGTCGCCAGCATGGAATGGCTCCAGCGGCTGGAGGCGCTGTGCCGCAAGTGGGAGATCCTGCTGATCCTGGACGACATCCAGGCCGGCTGCGGCCGCACCGGCACCTTCTTCAGCTTCGAGCCCGCCGGCATCACGCCCGACATGGTCTGCCTGTCGAAGTCGATCGGAGGCTACGGCCTGCCCATGGCGCTGGTTCTGATCCGGCCCGATCTGGACGTTTGGGAACCGGGCGAGCACAACGGAACCTTTCGCGGGAACAACCTGGCATTCGTCACCGGCGCCGAGGCCTTGTCCTACTGGGAGGACGACGGCTTTGCGCGTGACGTGCGGCGCAAGGGCGAGAAGATCCGCAACGGCTTCGACCGCCTGGTTGCCGACTTTCCGAAGATCTTCGAGCAGGCACGCGGCCGCGGCATGATGCACGGACTGGTCTGCCATGATCCGGACGCGGCCTCGCGCATCTGCGCCGAGGCATTCCGCCATGGGCTGCTGCTGGAGACCGCCGGCGGCGACGACGAGGTGATCAAGTGCCTCGCGCCGCTAACCATCGACGACGCCGGCATCGCGGAGGGTCTCCAGATCCTCCGGCGCAGCGTCGAGGCGGTCGCGTCCGACAGCGATTCAGGCGACGCGCGCGTCGCCTGAACACGCCGCGGGGTAACGCCCCGGGCGCGGCAACCCGCCGCCGTGCCCGGGGCATTGGTGACCTTCCCTGATCTGGGGCAAGTCCTTCCTGTTCTGCTTTCCCTCCGCCGCAGGCAAATTCGCGTGCGGCCACTACTCTTATGTATGAGACCGGTGAAAAGTACCTCCCGTACTTTTCAGAGTCGGCTGCGCCGAAGCGGCAGGAGGATCAGGGAATGAAGCGATCCGTCTATGTGGGCAATCTGCCCGAGGACGTCACGGAAAGCGCGCTGCGGGAGCTGTTCGAGCCGCACGGCGAGGTGTACGGCGTGAGCGTGATCACCGATCGCGAATCCGGCCGCCCGCGCGGATTCGCTTTTGTCGAGATGGACAGCGACGCGGTTCCCGCCGCCGTGGCCGTGCTGGACGGGCACGAGATGGACGATCATCGGATTCGGGTAAGCCAGGCTCGTCCCCGCAGCCGGTACCCCATGCGTCGCCGTCCCGGACACGGCGGGGGCGGGGACCGGAGCCGCCACAACGCCTGACCGGGACCGCCGGAGGGCGCGTGCTCTGGCATAATCGGGGCGCAGCGAGGCGCTGTTGTGCCGCGCGTGCTTCGAGGCCGGTCGTGCCGGGATCACCGTGTGGCTGGAACGGGGGGCGCCCCGGGCCTCACTTCGCCCCCCGGTGCAAACGCTCCAGGCCCGCCTCCAAATCGCGCCGCAGGTCGTCGGGATCCTCCAGACCCGCGTGTATCCGCAGCAGCGGGCCGCGCTCTTCCCAGGGGACCGCGCTGCGCAACGGAGCCGGGTCGGTGGGCAGGATCAGGCTCTCGAACCCGCCCCAGCTATAGCCCATGCCGAACAACTCAAGGTGATCCAGCATCGCGGCCAGCGCGCCCTCCGGTACCGGCTCCAGCAGCACGCCGAACAGCCCGCTGGCGCCCTCGAAATCGCGCCGCCACAGCGCGTGCCCCGGGTCGCCGGGCAGCGCGGGGTACCGGACCTGGCGGACTTCGGGGCGCGCGGAGAGCCACTCGGCGAGCGCCAGCGCGGTCTGCTGGTGGCGCGCCAGGCGTACGCCCAGGGTACGCAGCCCGCGTAGGCCCAGATAGAGCTCGTCCGCGCCGGGACAGTTGCCGAAGGCGGCGAGGCGCCGGCGCAGCGGCCCCCAGGCCTGCTCGGTGGCGTTGATCACGCCCAGCATCGCGTCGGAATGGCCCACGATGTACTTGGTGGCAGCGTGGATGGAAAGATCCACGCCATGCCCGATGGCGTTGCAATACAGCGGCGTGGCCCAGGTATTGTCAATGGCGCTGAGCACGCCCCGGTGGCGCGCGGCGGCCGCGATGGCCGGCACGTCCTGGACCTCGAAGGTGAGCGAGCCCGGGCTCTCCATGAACACCAGCCGGGTATTTTCGCGGAACAGGCGCTCGACGTCCGCACCGGCCGCGGGATCGAAATAGGTGGTCTCGACGCCGAAGCCCGCCAGGGTTCCGTCACAGAACCTGCGTGTCGGTCCGTAGACGTTATCCGAGACCAGCAGGTGATCGCCGGCCTGCACGAAGGCGCACAGGCACAGGGCGATCGCGGCCAGGCCCGACGACACTGCGACCGCGCCGTGGGCCCCTTCGAGCTCCGCCATGGCCTGCTGAAATGCGAAGGTCGTGGGCGTGCCGTGCCGACCGTAGAACACGCCCTCGAAGGGGTGGCGGCCGGCCTCCCGCAGGGCCTGCAGGGTAGGAAACAGCACCGTGGAAGCGTGGTATACGGGCGGATTCACCGTCCCGTGATGGGCTGCCGGCTCCCGTCCGGCCTCCACCAGTCGCGTATCCTTCTTCATCGCGCTCCTCTCCCGATTCGGCCCCCGGCAGGTTGCCGGCCCGCTCGGTCAGACCGCAGTCTCGCATATGCGCGCGGTGGCAGAGCGCCGGGCGGATGCCCGCGGAAAGCGATCACCGCTGGAAACCTCTCCGGGGGCGGGTAGAATGGATTGCGGTCCCGGTGCGGAGAGGCCAATGCAATCAGTGGATTCCGGCGAGCCCGACCTGCTCTACTTCGCCCACGGCATGGAAAGCGGGCCATGGGGCACCAAGATCAGCGCGCTCGCGGTCGTCGCCCGGGAACGCGGCTTTCGCGTGTGCAGCCCCGACTACAGCCACACGCGCGATCCGGACGCGCGGGTCCGGCAGCTTCTGGACGAGCACCCTGCCACCGCCGGCCACCTGGTGCTGGTCGGGTCGAGCATGGGCGCCTACGTGTCCGCGGTGGCGAGCGGCTCGCTGCGCCCCGACGGACTGTTCCTGATGGCGCCGGCGATGTATCTTCCCGGCTACGAGGCGGACCCCATGGTCCAGGCGAAGCGGATGGCCGTGGTGCACGGCTGGCGGGACAACGTGGTGCCGGTAGCAAACGCCATCCGTTTCGCCCAGACGCATCGGGCCGCGCTGCACGTACTCGACGGCGGCCACAGGCTTGCGGAATCCCTGCCCGCGATCCGGCGGATCTTCGCGAACTTCCTGGACGAGATCCTCGGCATCGAGGAGGAGCCGCCGCACCGCCCGGCCTAGACCGTCCCGGCGCGCCCGGTCAGTCGCCGGCTTCCGGTCCCTCGGGCTGGTAGATCCGGCGCCAGTCGCCGCCTTCCAGGGCCCGCTTGCGGCAGGCCTGCACGGCCGCGCCGTCGCCGGGATCCCGCGCCAGCATCCCGGCGTTAACGACCTCGCCGTACCACTCCAGGAAGTTGTCCTCGTTGCCGAAGAAGCCGACCACGACGCTGTCGTCTTCCTCGCGGTAGCAGTCAATTCCCCAGGCCCCGGCCGCCGTCCAGCGCGGCTCGAAGCCGTTGAGCGCGTAGTGCTCGCCGCCTTCCCTTCTGAGCAGGGCGCCGGAATAGTAGCCATCAGGATAATCGCTGCGGATAAGGTTCTCGTAGACGTTCTGCACCTGTGGGCGCACTTTGTCGGGCGCGTGGATCATGATGACCTCCTCCCCGCCTCCTTATGCATTCTTTTGCTCTCGCCATTGTGCCACGCGGATGGGGTCATGCAAATCGCGCGCTGGCCGCCAACGCCGCCACGTGTCCGCTCCGACGGCTCGCTCGCTTACGCCCTGACCCGCGCCTGCCACGAAACAAGCTCCGGCTCAGGGCAGATCCCGCACGTCCCACTCCTGCTGGCTGAATCGCTGCCGGTCGGTATCCAGCAGCAGGGACACCATCGCGGCAGCCGAGCGTGCGGGATCGAGCAGCCTGCCCGCGCGTTTCAGCTCCACAAACCGCTGCCGGTCGGGAAACACCTCTGGCGGCAGCTCCCGCACCTTTGCCTGCATGGGCGTGTCCACCACGCCGGGCCGGATGCTGCCGACCGCGATGTCCCGGTCGGCCAGCTCCTCCCGGTACACCTGGTAGATCATGTGCAGCGCAGCCTTGGAGGTACAGTAGGCACCCCAGCCGCGATACGCGTGATGCGCCGCGCCCGACGAAACGTGCAGCACGCGCCCGCCGCGCAGTGGCTCGAGCAGCGCGGCCGTCAGGAACAGTGGTCCCTCGACGTTGATCGCCTGGTGCTCGCGCCACTGCTCCAGCGTCACCTCGGCCAGCGGCGCGACCGGCGTGAGCACCCCGGCGTTGTGGACCAGGCAGGCCAGCGGCCCCTCGCCGACCGCGTCCACGATGGCGGCCCGCCCTTCCTCCCGGGACACGTCGGCCGGAAGCACCCGGACCCGGTCCGGTTCCTGCTCCTGGGTCTGCCGCAGCGGCTCCGGCCGCCGCCCGACCGCCAGTACATCCATCCCGCGCCGTGCCAGCGCCAGGGTCGCGGCCCGCCCAAGGCCGGTGCCACCGCCAGTGATAAGTGCCAGTGCCATGAGACCACCTCCCGGTTCAGCTGCGAATGCCCGTCCCGCGGTTGAGCAGGTGCAGGCTGAATACGAACAGGATAACGACGAACAGGCCGATGATCAGGTAGGCGGCCACGATGTTGATGTCGGACACCCCCAGGATCCCGTAGCGGAAGGCGTTGACCATGTACAGGATGGGGTTGACCATGGACACGTGCCGCCAGAAATCGGGCAGCATCTTGATCGAGTAGAACACACCCCCGAGATAGGTCAGCGGCGTCAGCACGAAGGTCGGGACGATGGAGATGTCGTCGAACTTGGTGGCGAAGACGGCGTTGATGAATCCACCCAGCGAGAACAGCACCGAGGTCAGCAACACCACCGACGCGGTAATGAGGGGGCTGGAGACGTGCAGGTGGGTAAAGAACAGGGCCACGCAGGTCACCAGCACCCCCACCAGCAGCCCGCGCGCAACGCCGCCGCCAATGTAGCCGAGCAGGATCAGGTAGTTGGGGACCGGTGCCACCAGCAGCTCCTCGATGTGGCGCTGGAACTTGGCGCCGAAAAACGAGGACACGACATTGGAGTACGAGTTGGTGATCACCGCCATCATGATGATGCCCGGCGCCATGTACTGCATGTAGCTGTAGCCGTCCATGTGCCGGATCTGCGACCCGATCAGGCCACCGAAGATCACGAAGTACAGGGTCATGGTGATCGCGGGCGGCACGATGGTCTGCAGCCAGATCCGCGAGAAACGCTGGATCTCGCGGAACAAGATGGTGCGGAACGCGATGTAGTGGTTCACGGCGCCGCTCTCACACGGACACCCGGCGGTCACTGGCCGTCGCCACGGGCGGCTCATGGGTGCTGCTCACCAGGCTCATGAACAGCTGCTCCAGCCGGTTGGCCTTATTGCGCATGCTCAGTACCTCGAAACCGGCCTCGCGCAGCTCGCCGAAGGCCTCGGTGAGTCCCTGGCCGCGGTGCACCGACAGCTCCACGGTATTCTCGTCCACCGCTTCCACGGCGTAGCCGGGCAGCGGCGGCAGATCCTCGACCCGCCCGTCCAGGTACAGCACGTAGGTCTCGGTGTCGAGGCGGCGCAGCAGCTCCTTCATCGAGGTGTCCTCGACGATCTCGCCCCGATCGATGATGCCGATGTTGCGGCACAGGCTCTCGGCCTCCTCGAGGTAGTGCGTGGTGAGGATGATGGTGGTGCCCTCGGTGTTGATCTCCCGCAGGAAAGTCCACATCGACCGGCGGATCTCGATGTCGACCCCCGCGGTCGGCTCGTCCAGGATCAGCAGCCTGGGCTCGTGGACCAGCGCGCGGGCGATCATCAGGCGCCGTTTCATCCCGCCGGAGAGGTTGCGCGCGATGTCGTCGCGCTTGGCCCACAGGCCCAGCTGGCGCAAGCAGGCGTCGCTGCGCTTGCGGGCGCGCTCGTAGGGCAGCCCGTAGAAGCCGGCCTGATTCATCAGGATCTGGCGACACTTCTCGAAGTTGTTGAAGTTGATCTCCTGCGGCACCAGCCCGAGACAGGCCTTGACCGCTTCCGGCTCACGGTCCATGTCGTGGCCGAAAACGGTCACCCGCCCCGCGGTCTTGTTCACCAGCGAGCTGATGATCCCGATGGTGGTGGACTTCCCCGCCCCGTTGGGCCCGAGCAGCGCGTAGAAGTCCCCCGCCTCGACATCCAGGGAGACGCCCCGCAGCGCCACCACGCCATTGCTGTAGGTCTTGTTCAGCTCCTTCAGGGACAGGGCATGCATCGCGTCTCACGGCCACCGCGAAAGGGGGGCACAGGATAGCAGGTTTGCAGCTGCGCGGACGCCAGCTTCAGCGGCCGAAAGGGGCATTCAAGCGGAGGTCGCCCGTTTTCAGGCCTTCGGTGACAACGTCCAGCGCTCCCCGAGGTAGTCCGGAATGATCCCGGACTCGAACACCCGCGCCGTGCATCAGCGGGCGGGCCGGCAGCGTGACGTTGGGCACGCTGCGCGTGGCCTTCGCCTTCTTCGCCACGGTCTCGAGATCGCCGGCGTAGCGCTCGCGCATGGACCTCCCCGGCAGGTTGCCGGCGAAGCGCTGCACCACGGGCTTCCCGATCGGCCGGCGGCACAGCCCCGACTGCAGGAAGCCCGGCAGCGGCGACGGCGCGTCCTTCAGCCGTGTGGCAGCAGGCGCTTGAACATGGGCGCCAGGATGCGCCGGTTCTCCCGGTAGAGCTGCACGTCCCGCATCACGCCCTTGGGATAGCCGGTGGTGCCGCCGGTGTAGAGCAGGGGCAGCAGGTCATCGTTGCCCGGCGGATCCCAGGGAAGCTCGAGGGTCTGGCGATGCCGCAGGGTCGCGCGTAGCTGTGGCGCCCAGGGCCGAGCTCCGCGTCCGCGGCCGGGCCGATCACCACGATCTGCTTGAGCCCCGGCAGGCCATCGCCGTATTCCCCCGCCGGATATCCGTCACATCCCCATCTGGCGCGCCGCCAGATCCTTCATGATCTCGCTCGAGCCGCCGCCGATGGTGAGCACCTTGGTTTCGCGGTAGATCCTCTCCACCGGCGTGCCGCGCATGTAGCCGGCGCCGCCGAAGACCTGTATCGCCTCCGAGGCGCAGTACTCGAGCGTGCCGGCCGCGAGGTTTTTGAGCATGCACAGGTCGGCGACCGGGGTCTCCCCCTGGTGGACCCGCCACGCGAGCTCATCCAGGTAGGCCCGGGCCGCATTCACCTTCATGTTCATGTCTACCAGACGGTGCCGGACCACCTGGTTGTCGATCAGCGGCCGCCCGAAGGTGGTGCGCTCGCGCGCGTAGGCGGTGGCCTCCTCGATGCACACTCGGGCGAAGCCGCAGGCCTGGGCGGCGAGCCCGAGGCGCTCACCGTTGAAATTCCGCATGATGCCCATGAATCCACCGTTCTCCGGACCCAACAGGTTGTCCGCCGGGACGCGGCAGTCGTCGAAGTACAGCGTCGCGGTGTCCGAGCACCACCAGCCCATCTTCTTCAGGGGTGTCTGGTTGAAGCCCGGCGTGCCCTTCTCCACCACGAGCAGAGAGATACCGTCCATGCCCGGTCCCCCGGTACGCACGGCTACCGTGTACAAGTCGGCCCGGACCCCGGAGGTGATGAAGGTCTTGGAGCCGCTGACCACGTAGTGATCGCCGTCGCGCCGGGCCGTGGTGCGCAGGTTGGCCACGTCGGAGCCGCCGGAGGGCTCCGTGACGGCCAGCGCGCTGATCTTCTCCCCGGCCATCACCGGCGGCACGAAACGACGCTTCTGATCCTCGGTCCCGAGGTGCACGACGGGGGGCAGGCCGATGCCCAGGCTCATCAGGCTCGCGATCACGCCGCCCGAACCGGCGCGGGTGAGTTCCTCGGTGAGGATGATGTTGTAGAAGGGATCCGGCGCGGGCGTGCCGCCGTACTCTTCGGGGAACCCCAGTCCCAGGACGCCGGCCTCCGCCGCCCGCCGGTACAGCGCGCGCGGAAACTCGCCGGCCTCGTCCCACTCGTCGACGTACGGCCGGATCTCCTTCTCGACGAAGCGGCGGACGGAATCGCGAAAGATCTCGTGGTCCTGGGTGTAGAAGGGGCTGCTGCCAGACATCTCGCCTCCGTACCCGGCGCCGGACCCGCCGGAGTGACCTTTCAGCCCCGCCGGGGCGCCCGTACGGCACGGCGCAGGGATCCTGCAACGCAAGTTAAACCAGGCGCGGAATGCTGTAAACCGAGCGCTTGCTTGGTGGCTTCGGGCGCGCCGCGCACAACGCTCCGGCCCGGCATCTCCGGACGACACGTTTACCCGCCCGGCATTCCGCTGTTAAATAGGAGCGTCGCCCCGCACGGGGACCACGCCGAATTCCCTGGAGGAACGCTCATGGACATGACCGGCGAGCGGCACATCCCGGCCTCCCAGCACGAGGTCTGGGAAGCGCTCAACGACGCCGACGTGCTGGCCGACTGCATACCCGGGGCCGAATCGGTCGAGCAGGTTTCCGACACCGAGCTGGACGTGACACTCACCGCGAAATTCGGCCCGGTCAAGGCGCGCTTCAAGGGACGCGGCACCCTATCGGACATCGACCCGCCCAACAGCTACACTATTTCATTTGAGGGCCAGGGGGGCACCGCCGGGTTCGGCAAGGGCAGCACCTCGGTGCGACTGCAGCCGGACGAGGACGACGGAACGCTGCTGAGCTACGAGGTCAGCGCCACGGTCGGGGGGAAGCTGGCACAGATCGGATCACGCCTGGTCAACAGTGCCGCCCGCAAGCTGGCCAACCAGTTCTTCGGCGCCCTCGTCGCCCGCTTCGGCGGCGAAGAGAGCGGCGAAGAAGAGGAGACGGAGTCCTGAGCATCCGTCCGGCACCGGAGCCGAATCACCGGCGACGCCGCAAGCCGAGCCATAGTGCGGCGCGCCTTCCGGAAACCCGGTCGTCTGGCGACCGCCCTGGCGGTTGCGGAGGGCCGCGATGACTCGTAACGCGAGAACCGCGAGCGCGGCGGCCGCCGGCCGCTGACGACGACCGCAGCACCGGAACCCCCGGCACGGCTGCGGCGGGCCAACATGCATCACGGAGGAGTCTCATGGGCATCTCGATTTCCCTGACCGTCAACGGCCGACCCGTTTCGGCCGAGGTCGAGCCACGCACCCTGCTCGTCCAGTTCCTGCGCGAGACGCTGGGCCTGACGGGGACCCACATCGGCTGTGACACCAACCAGTGCGGCGCCTGCACCATCCACATCGACGGCCGTGCGGTAAAGTCCTGCGGCATCCTGGCCGCAGACGCGGACGGTGCCGAGGTGACCACCATCGAGGGGATCGCCTCCGACGGCGAGCTGCATCCCATGCAGGCAGCGTTCAAGGAGTACCACGGCCTGCAGTGCGGATTCTGCACCCCGGGCATGGTGATGAGCGCGATCGATCTGGTGCGGCGCTACCCCGGAGCCTCGGACGAGGTCATCCGGCATCAGCTGGAGGGCAACTACTGCCGCTGCACCGGCTACCAGAACATCGTCCGCGCCGTGAAGGCGGGCGCCCAGGCTATGGAGGGATGAGCCATGAGCGAAACCGGCATTGGCGCTTCGGTGAAGCGTCTTGAAGACAACCGTTTCCTGACCGGGGGAGGCCACTACACCGACGACATCTCCCTGCCGGGCCAGACCTGGGCGTTTTTCGTGCGGTCGCCGCACGCCCACGCCCGCATCCGTTCGATCGACACCTCGGCGGCGCGCAAGGCGCCCGGTGTGGTAGCGGTGTTCACCGGCGACGACATGGCCGCTGACCAGATCGGGGGGCTCCCCTGCGGCTGGCAGGTCACCGACAAGCACGGCGAGCCGATGAAGGAGCCGGCGCACCCGCCGCTTGCGCAGGGCAAGGTGCGCTATGTGGGGGACCACGTCGCCGTGGTCATTGCCGAGAATGCCTGGCAGGCGCGCGACGCGGCCGAGCTGGTGGAAGTCGACTACGAGATGCTGCCGGCGGTGGTGAGCGTGGACGACGCGGCGAAGGCAGGCGCTCCCCGCGTGCATGACGATCTGGACGACAACATCTGCTACGTCTGGGAAATCGGCCAGCAGGACGAGACCGACGCGGCGTTCGGCAGGGCCGACCACGTCACAACGCTGGACCTGGTCAACAACCGCCTGATCCCGAACGCCATCGAGCCACGCGCGGCGCTGGCGAGCTACTCGGTCGCTGATAGCGCCTACACGCTCTACACCACCAGCCAGAACCCGCATGTGATCCGGCTGCTGATGAGCGCGTTCGTGCTAAACGTGCCCGAGCACAAGGTGCGCGTGGTGTCCCCGGACGTGGGCGGGGGCTTCGGCTCCAAGATCTTCCACTACGCCGAGGAGGCGGTCCTGAGCTGGGCCACGCGCAAGGTGGGGCGGCCGGTGAAGTGGACCGCGGACCGCGCCGAGTCCTTCCTCTGCGACGCCCATGGCCGCGACCACGTCACCCGCGCCGAGCTGGCGCTGGACAAGCAGGGCCGGTTCCTGGGCATGCGCGTGGCGACCAAGGCCAACATGGGCGCCTACCTGTCCACCTTCGCGCCGTCCATTCCGAGCATCCTGTACGGCACCCTGCTGGCCGGCCAATACGCCACGCCGGCGATCCACTGCGAGGTGACCGCGGTGTTCAGCAACACCGCACCCGTGGACGCCTACCGCGGAGCCGGCCGGCCCGAGGCAACCTACGTGGTGGAGCGCCTGGTCAGCGCCGCGGCACGTGAGCTGGGCATGGACCAGGCGGAAATCCGGCGCCGCAATTTTATCTCGAAGGATGCCTTTCCCTACGACACCCCGGTGGGGCTGAGCTACGACACCGGCGACTACGAGGCGACGCTCGATGCCGCCATGCAGCAGGCGCGGGTGGACGGCTTCGAGGAACGGCGCCAGCAAGCCCTTGCGCGGGGTCGCTATCGCGGGCTGGGCTACTCGACCTATATCGAGGCCTGTGGCCTGGCACCGTCGGCGATGGCGGGGGCTCTGGGGGCGCGCGCCGGGCTGTACGAGTCGGGCGAGATCCGCTTCCATCCCACTGGCAGCGTTACGGTGTTCACCGGTTCCCACAGCCACGGGCAGGGGCATGAGACGACCTTCGCCCAAGTGGTGTCGGAGCGCCTCGGCATCCCCATCGAGAACGTGGAGGTGGTGCACGGCGATACCGACCGCATCCCGTTCGGCATGGGCACCTACGGCTCGCGTTCCATCGCCGTGGGCGGCTCCGCCCTGATGAAGGCGCTGGACAAGGTGATCGAGAAGGGGCGCAAGATCGCGGCGCACCAGCTGGAGGCGGCGGTCGATGACATCGAGTACCAAGACGGCGTCTACCGGGTCAGCGGCACCGACAAGCAGATGGCGATGGCCGAGGTCGCCTTCTCGGCCTATGTGCCCCACAACTACCCGCTCGAGACGCTGGAGCCGGGCCTGGACGAAAGCGCCTTCTACGATCCGACCAACTTCACCTACCCTGCCGGCAGCCACATCTGCGAGGTGGAGGTGGATCCCGAGACGGGCCGGGTCCAGGTGGTCAACTTCGTCGCAGTGGACGACTTCGGCAACGTCATCAACCCGATGATCGTCGAGGGGCAGGTGCACGGCGGCCTGGCCCAGGGCATCGGCCAGGCGCTGCTGGAGAACTGCCAGTACGACCCCGAGAGCGGGCAGCTGGTGACCGGCAGCTACATGGACTACACCATGCCGCGCGCCGATGACCTGCCGACGTTCGAGGTCGACACCCGCTGCACCCCCTGTACCAGCAACCCGCTGGGGGTGAAGGGCTGTGGCGAGGCCGGCGCGATCGGGGCGCCACCCGCGGTGATCAACGCCATCCTGGACGCACTCGCGCCGCTGGGCGTGACCCGGCTGGACATGCCGGCCACGCCGGCCCGCGTCTGGCACGCGATCCGCAGCGCGAGCAGCGGCAAGGCCGCCTGAGCAAACGAGTCTGGAGGAAGACATGCACGCATTCGAGTATCACCGGCCCGAGAAGTCCGCGGACGCAGTTTCCGCGCTGAAGAAGGCGGAGGATGGCCGCTTCCTGGCAGGCGGCCAGAGCCTGCTGCCGTCGATGAAGCAGCGCCTGGCGGCACCCTCCGACCTGGTCAGCCTGTCCCGCGTCGGCGAGCTGCGCGGTATCAAGGTCGACGGCAAAACCGTCACCATCGGCGCCATGACCCGGCACGCCGAGGTAGCGGACTCGGCCGAGGTGGCGCGGGCCATCCCGGCGCTGGCCGAGCTGGCGAGCGACATCGGCGACCGCCAGGTGCGCAACGTGGGCACCATCGGCGGTTCCATCGCCAACGACGACCCGTCCGCGGACTACCCGGCCGCAGTGCTGGCCCTGAACGCCACCGTGGTCACCGACCAGCGCCGGATCACGGCCGACGACTTCTTCGTCGACATGTTCGAGACCGCGCTGAAGCCGGAGGAGCTGATCACCGCGGTGGAGTTCCCGGTCGCCGGTCAGGCCGCCTACGCCAAGTTCGAGCAGCCTGCCTCGCGCTTTGCGCTGGTCGGCGTGATGGTCGCCCGCAGCGGCTCGGAGGTGCGGGTGGCTGTCACCGGGGCCGCGCCGAGCGTGTTCCGGGTGCCCGAGATGGAGAAGGCCCTGGCGAAGGAATTCAAGGCGTCCGCCATCGAAGGCATCAGCGTCTCGCCGGACGAGATGATGGCCGATATGCACGGGGACGCGGACTATCGCGCCCATCTGGTCGGCGTGATGGCCCGTCGCGCGGTCGACGCCGCGGCGAACCGATGACGGGAGCCGGGGTGACAGAAGCCGGAACCGCCGTCGCCTCGATCGACCAGAGCCAGGAGCTGCTGCGCAGCCAGAGCTACGTCGCCGACCGCCGCCTGGCGACGGTGGTGTACTTGGCGTTGCGGATGCGCCGGCCGCTGTTCCTCGAGGGCGAGGCGGGCGTCGGCAAGACCGAGATCGCCAAAGTGCTCGCCGCGGGCCTGGACCGCCCCTTGGTGCGGTTGCAGTGTTACGAGGGACTGGACGTCGCGCAGGCCGCCTATGAATGGAACTACCCGCGCCAGATGCTGGAGATCCGCCTGGCGGAGGCGGCCGGCGAACATGACCGGGAGCGTCTCGGCCAGGACATCTTCTCCGAACGGTTCCTGATCGAGCGGCCTTTGCTGCAGGCGCTGCGCGGCGGTCCGTCCGGCGCGCCGGTACTGCTGATCGACGAGCTGGACCGGGCGGACGAGCCCTTCGAGGCCTACCTGCTCGAGGTGCTGTCCGACTTCCAGCTCTCGATCCCGGAACTCGGGACCATCCGCGCCGACGAGCCGCCGATCGTGGTGATCACCTCCAACCGTACGCGGGAGATCCACGACGCGGTCAAGCGGCGCTGCCTGTACCATTGGGTGGACTACCCCGACGCCGCCCGCGAGCTGGAGATTGTCTCGCTGAAGGCTTCCGGGGCCGCCGGTGCGCTCTCCCGCGAGGTGGTGGCCTTCGTCCAGGCCCTGCGCGAGGGCGACTATTTCAAGCTGCCGGGCATCGCCGAAACCATCGATTGGGCCAACGCCCTGGTCGCCCTGGACAAGCTGTCCCTGGACCCGGACACGGTCAACGACACCCTGGGCGTCCTGCTGAAGTACCAGGATGACCTCGCCCGCCTCCAGGGCAGCGAGGCCCGGCGCATCCTGGAGCAGATCAAGGCGGACCTGGCTGCCGAAAGCACCTGAGGGAGGGCCGTGAGCGAGCAGGACATCCCGGCAGGGCGCCTGGCGGAGAACGTGGTGCACTTCGTGCGCGTGCTGCGCGCGGCGGGGCTGCCGGTCGGGCCCGACCGGGTGCTGGACGCGCTGCAGGCCGCGCAGGTCGCCGGCGTGCGCCGGCGCGAGGATCTGCACGCGGCCCTGGCGAGTGTGCTGGTGGACCGTCACGACCAGCTGGAGCTGTTCGACCAGGCCTTTCGCATCTTCTGGAAGGACCCCGCGCTGCTCGATCGCGTGCTCCAGCTCATGCTGCCCCACGCCCCCGCCCCGCCCGACCAGCGCCGCCGCGACAACCGGCGCCTGAGCGACGCACTGGCGCCACACTCGCAGGAGCCGCGCGAGCCGAAGCGGGAGAAGGAGATCGAGGTGGATGCCCGCCTCACCTTCACCGACCAGGAGGTGCTGCGGAAGATGGACTTCGAGAGCATGTCGGCAGCGGAGCTGGCGCAGGCGCAGCGGGCGGTGGCACGCATGCAGCTCCCGCTGCGCCCGGTCCCGACCCGCCGCACCGCACCGAACCCGCGCGGACGCCACGTGGACCTCGGCGCCACGCTGCGCGCCAGCGCCCGCACCGGAGGGATGGTGATCCCGCTGCGGCGTCGATCGCCACGCACCCGGCCGCCGGCGCTGGTGGTGCTGTGCGACATCTCCGGCTCAATGAGCCGCTATTCGCAAATGTTCCTGCAGTTCCTGCACGCCGCGGTGAACGAGCGCGCACACTGCCACGTGCTGCTGTTCGGGACGCGCCTGACCAACGTCACCCCGCAGATGCGCAGCCGCGACCCGGACGTGGCGCTGCGGCGCGTCAGCGAGCAGGTGCAGGACTGGGCCGGCGGGACGCGCATCGGCGCCTGCCTGCGGCAATTCAACCTGCGCTGGTCCCGGCGGCTGCTGGGCCAGGGCGCGGTGGTGCTGCTGGTCAGCGACGGCCTGGACCGCGACGCGGGGGCCGGCCTCGAGCGCGAGATGGACCGCCTGCACAAATCCTGCCGGCGGCTGGTCTGGCTCAATCCGTTGCTCCGCTACGCCGGCTTCGAGGCGCGCGCCGCCGGGGTGCGCGCGATGCTCCCGCACGTCGACGAGTTCCGCCCCGTGCACAATCTCGAGAGCTTCGAGCAGCTCGCGCAAGCGCTCGCCGCACCGGCCTCGCGGCAGCGCCGGGCGGCAGGCTAAGCCCGGCTCCGCCGTCAGGCGGAGGCCTTCTTCGGGGCCCGCCTGGCCTTGTCGGCCATGAGGCCGCCCTGCCCGCCGCGCCGGATCATCACGATCTCGCTCATGAGCGACAGCGCGATCTCTTCCGGGGTGCGCGCGCCGAGGTCCAGCCCGCAGGGCGAGCGCACGCGCCGGATCTGCTCCTCCGGTACCTCGTTCTCGCGCAGATAGTCCAGTACCAGACCCGCGCGCTTGCGGCTCGCGATCAGGGCGATGTAGCCGGCGTCGGACTCCAGCGCCTGCTGGATCGAGCGGTGGTCACCCTTGTGCTGCGTGGCGATCACCACGTAGTCGTCGGCGGCCGGCTGCAGCTCGCGGTAGGCGACGTCGTCGGTGATCAGACGGCTGGCCGCGGGATAGTGCTCGCGGGTGACCATGGGGTCGTTCACCGCCACCTCCAGGTCGCACAGGTCGGCCAGCTGGCACAACACCTGCGCGATCCGGCCGTGCCCCATGATCCACAGGCAGGGCCGGGGCAACATTGGCTCCACGTACACGCGCATGCTCCCTCCGCAGGGCATCCCTGCGCCCAGGACCTCGTCGTTGAGGTCGATGTCGATGACCTCACCGTGCCCCTGCCGCAGGCAGCGCAGGGCGGTCTCGCAGGTGGTCGACTCGGCGCAGCCGCCGCCGACCCACCCCGCGAGCACCCGCCCTTCCTGGTCGATCAGGGCCTTGGCGCCAATCTTGGCCGAGGTGGAGCCTTCCGCCTCCACCACCGTGGCCAGGGCGCAGGGCTTACCTTCGCGCCGTAGCCGCACCACGGTCTCGAGAATCTCTTCAGCCATGTGACCTCCCGGAGATTCGCCTGTCCATAGGCCTATTCTACGCCTGCGGGGCCTGCCAAACGAAGCGGGTCAGGACCTCGGCCCGCCGCGCTGCGAGGGCGGCGGAGGCGGTGGCCCGGCGCTCTGCCCGCCCGCGCGTCCGCCCCGCTGTCCCGGCGGTGGCGGAGGCGGCGCGCCGTAGCTGCCCCCGGGGGGCGGGTTGCCGTCGTAGACCTGGTTGCGGCGGCGCTGCAGGTAAGCATTGCGCATGAACAGGTAGGGATCGATGGATTGCTGCAGCAGATTGGTGGCGCTGAGCAGTCGAGCCCGAATGTCCACGATCTGCACCCCGCGCAACTCGTACTTCTCCGGCTGCTGCTGCCACTGCCACAGCGGGTCGACCTCGTAGTCCCCCACTTTCCCCACCGTGTCGCGGACATCCGAGGGGCCGAGGAACGGCAGCACCAGGTAGGGACCCGGCCCGATCCCCCAGGTCCCGAGAGTCTGGCCGAAGTCCTCGTCGTGCGGGGGCAAGCCCATGCCGCTGGCCGGGTCGAAGAACCCCAGCAGGCCCACCGTGGTGTTGACCGCGAGCCGCGCAGTGTCGCTGCCGCCCTGGCGGAACTTGGCCTGCAAAAAATCATTGACGATCGTCACGGGCGACTCGAGGTTGCCGAAGAAGTTGCCCACGCCCTTGCGCACCGGCGCCGGCGTTGCGCTCTTGTAGCCCCTGGCCAGGGGCATCATCACCGCCTTGTCGACGGTGTCGTTGAAGCGGTAGGTGATCCGGTTCAGCGGCTCCAGGGGATCCGGGTTGTGCTCCGTCCCGGAAGTGCTCGCACAGCCGCAAAGCGCCGCGGCCAGGACCAGCGCGGCGCTCGCGCCCCGCAAGGGCAACCGATGGTCAGTGGGCCACATCGATGAATCCTTGTACCGGTTCGCGTGTGGGCGGGATCGGGGCACGTGGACGCGTCCGCCCTGGCCCGCGAGCGGCTCATGGTAACCGATTTCACCCGCGGCGCGCCCGCGCGCATGGCGCGTGAGACCAGATCCGTGGCGCGGTGACAGGCGTTCCGCCGCGGTCACCCCGGTTCTGTTACGCTGGGCGCATGGACGCGCTCGTTCAGGAACTGCTCTCGCTCGCGGCCCAGTACCACCCGGCCACGCTGCTGACCGTGGGGGCGGAGGCGCGCAGGCTGATGCAGGAATACGCGCCGCCGGAGGAATGCCGCCAGACGCACATGGACGGCGAACAGGCGCTGCGCGAGCTGACGCTTTCCGACCGCTTCGACTTCGCGCTGGTCGCCGGGGCCCTGGAGCGGCTTCCCGACGAGCGCGCGGTGGTGTTGCTCTCCCGCCTGCGGGACGTGCACACGCAACGCTTCGCCGTGCTCTATCCACGTCCGGGCGACGCTCCGGCGGAGCACCCCTGGCAGCCGAACGACTTCCTTGCCATGGGCCTGTTCCGCTACGAGGATTATGCGCTCAAGTCGGGCACCTGGACTCTTTACACCTTCGACATCGCCACCTACAAGCGCACCCCGGACTGGCTCAGCCCGCGCAACTGGGCGCATCCCGAGCTCTGGGACAAGTACCGCTGGTAAGTCGACCCATCCCGCCTCGTTATTCGAGCGAGCGTTCGTTTTTTGTTGACACCCGCGCGCGTGCCCCCTAGGGTGTCGCTCTTTCGAAAATGGCGGAACCCGCATGACCGGATCGGGCCAGGACCTCACCACGCTAAGGGCATTCGAGGAGTGGGTCGACCTGTCGCGGCAGGCGATCTGCCGCGAGATCTACGCGCGCAACAGCGAGCGCATCGGGGTCAAGAAGGAAGCCACCGCGGTGCGCAACCTCTCGCGCATCATCGATGCAACCCTGCGGCTAGCCAACGAGAAGGGCTTTCAGGCCATGACCCTGCGCGACCTCAGCGGGGAAACCGGCATGAGCATGGGAGGCCTGTACACCTATATCGGCAGCAAGGACGAACTCGTGCGCCTGATCCAGAGCCACGGGCGTCTGCTTACCGAGCGGGTGATGCATGACAGCCTGGAAGCCGTCACCGGGGCGGTGCCCCGCCTCTCCGCGGCGATCCGGGCACATGTGTACCTCACGGAGGTGCTGCACCCCTGGTTCTACTTCTCGTTCATGGAGTCGCGCCACCTGGGACGGCGCGAGATCGAGACCGCGATCCAGGGCGAGTTGGCCAGCGAAGCGATCTTCGCGGACATTCTGGCCGAGGGCCAGCAGGCAGGACTGTTCCGGCGGATCGACGTCGCTCTCACCGCGGCCAGCATCAAGGCGCTAATGCAGGACTGGTACCTCAAGCGCTGGAAGTACTCACGCCGCGGTGTCGGTGCGGAGGCGTTCGCGTCCCACCTGATCGCGTTCGTGCTCGCCTACGTCGGCTTCGCCGCGCCCGGTGACGGGCGGGCCTGAGCCATCGCGGTTCAGTCCCTGTTGCCGAGGACGCGATGACGGACGCCGAGGCGCAGTACTCGCTGCACATCGCCGACGGCGACATGTCGGTCCAGTCGGGCCTGGATGAAGCCGACATCACTTTGCTCATGAACGAGCACGCGTGGCGCGAGATGCTGCTCCAGTGCACGGGCAGCCCAACCGAGCTGTTCATGGCCGGACGCCTGCGCACAAAGGGCGGCATGGGCCTGGCAATGCGCCTGCAGGGCGTCCTGGCGCCGGCCCTCGCCGGGTAGCCGCAGACCGTTTTCTCCCCGCCCCTCCCGCGTCGGGTAGCAGGCGACCGCGGTTACGCCTAACGCCCCGTGGACCGCCCGGCCCGCGCCGCGCGCGTTGCCTTCCGGCCGCGCATCCGCTATCCTAAGGCGTTAAATCTCTTAATCCGGATTAACGGATACAGACAACATGTCGTCCCTGGACAACGCCAGTCAGCTCTGCCGGCTGCTGGGAGACCCCACCCGGCTGCGGCTGATCCGATTGCTGGAGATGGAGGAGCTGACCGTGGCGGAGCTGACCGAGATCACCGAGCTGGCCCAATCGCGGGTCTCCACGCATCTCGGCAAGCTCAGGGACGCCGGGCTCGTCCGGGACCGGCGCGCCGGCACCTCCACCTACTACCGTCTCAACCTGAACGGCGGCAACGCGTCGGTGGAGCACTTCTGGGAGCGGCTGCGGCAGGACCTGGACGATCCCACGCTGGAGGACGACGGTCAGCGGCTGCAGACGGTCCTTGCCGCGCGCCACGGCGACGTCCGCTGGGCGGACTCGGTGGCCGGCCGGATGGATCGACAGTATTCGCCGGGCCGCACCTGGGAGGCTCTCGCCCGGGCGTTGATCGGGCTGGTCGAGCTCGGCGACACCCTGGACGTGGCCTCCGGAGACGGCCTGCTGGCCCAGCTGCTGGCCCCGCGGGCACGCAGCTACACCTGCGTCGACGTCAGCCCGCGGGTGGTCGCCGCCGGACGGCGGCGACTGGGAACGCAGGACAACGTGGCCCTGGGGGTGGGCGACATGCACGCCCTGCCATTTCCGGCCGGGTGCTTCGACCAGGTGTTCCTGATGCACGCCCTGACCTACAGCCACGATGCGGGCCAGGTCATCGCGGAAGCGGCCCGGGTGCTTCGCCCCGGCGGCCGCCTCACGGGCGCGACGCTGAAAGCCCACGCCCACGAGACGCAGGCCGAGGCCTACGACCATGTCAATCTCGGCTTCGAGCCGGGTGCGCTCCGCGACCTGCTGATCCGCAGCGGCTTCGCCGTCGATCTGTGCCGGAAGACGTCGCGGGAGCGGCGGGCGCCCCACTTCGAGGTGGTGACGTTCCACGCCCGTCGGGCCCATGCGCATGCCAGTCACTCATCAAAACGGAAAATGGATGGTCTATGAGTCCCGAACGCCTGAAGACGCTTGAGAACGCCCTGGAGTCCCGGATCCTCGTGCTGGACTGCGCGATGGGGACCATGATCCAGAGCTATGAGCTGTCCGAGGCCGAGTTCCGCGGCGAGCAGTTCCGCGGCCACCCCTGCGACCTCCAGGGGAACAATGACCTACTGTCCATCACGCAACCGGACGTGATCCGCGCGATCCACGCTGCCAACCTCGAGGCCGGCGCGGACATCATCGAGGCGAACACTTTCAACAGCACCTCCATCGCCATGGCGGACTACCGCATGGAGGACCGCATCCACGAGCTCAATTTCGCGGGCGCGCGGCTGGCGCGGGAGTGCGCAGACGCCTGGAACGAGCGCACCCCGGACAAGCCGCGTTTCGTCGCCGGGGTGCTCGGCCCGACCAACCGCACCGCCTCGATCTCGCCCGACGTCAACAACCCGGGCTACCGGAACATTGACTTCGACCAGCTGCGTGAGGCCTACAGCGAGGCCCTGGAGGGGCTGGTGCAAGGGGGTGCCGACCTGATCCTGGTCGAGACCATCTTCGACACCCTCAACGCCAAGGCGGCACTGTTCGCCATCGACGAATACGCCGAGCGTGAGGGCATCGAGCTCCCGGTGATGGTCTCCGGCACCATCACGGACGCCTCCGGCCGGACGCTGACGGGGCAGACCACGGAAGCCTTCTATAACTCGGTACACCATGTCCGTCCCTTGAGCGTCGGGCTCAACTGCGCCCTGGGCGCCGCCGAGCTCCGACAGTACGTCGAGGAGCTCTCACGCGTGGCGGAATGTCCCGTGAGCGCGCATCCCAACGCCGGTCTGCCCAACGAGTTCGGGCAGTACGACGACACCCCCGAGCACATGGCGGAGCAGATCGGCGAGTGGGCGCGCAGCGGCTTCCTCAACATCGTTGGCGGCTGCTGCGGCACCACGCCGGAGCACATCCGGGCGCTCGCCGCCGCGGTGGACGGCGTCGCCCCACGGGGGATCCCGCGATTCGAGCCGAAGACGCGCCTGTCCGGCCTCGAGCCGGTCAACATCGGCGAGGACAGCATGTTCGTCAATGTCGGCGAGCGCACCAACGTGACCGGCTCGGCCCGCTTCCGGCGCCTGATCAAAGAGGAGGACTACGAGACCGCGCTGGAGGTCGGCAAGCAGCAGGTCGAGAACGGCGCCCAGGTCATCGACGTGAACATGGACGAGGGCATGCTGGACTCGCAGCAGGCGATGGTGGATTTCCTGCACCTGATTGCCGCCGAGCCGGACATCTCGCGCGTGCCCATCATGATCGACTCGTCCAAGTGGGAGATCATCGAGGCCGGCCTCAAGTGCGTGCAGGGCAAGGGCGTGGTCAACTCCATCAGCCTCAAGGAGGGCGAGGAGGACTTCCTGTACAAGGCCCGCCTGGTGCGCCGCTACGGCGCCGCGGTGATCGTGATGGCGTTCGACGAGCAGGGCCAGGCCGACACCTACGAGCGCAAGGTCGCTATCTGCACCCGGGCCTACAAGCTGCTGACGGAGAAGGTCGGCTTCCCGCCCGAGGACATCATCTTCGACCCCAACATCTTCGCCATCGCCACGGGCATCGAGGAGCACAACAACTACGCGGTGGATTTCATCGAGGCCACGCGCGAGATCAAGCGCACCCTGCCCTGGGCCAAGATCAGCGGCGGCCTGTCCAACCTGTCGTTCTCGTTCCGGGGCAACGAGGCCGTGCGCCAGGCGATGCACTCGGTGTTCCTGTACCACGCGATCAAGGCCGGGCTGACCATGGCCATCGTCAACGCCGGCCAGATCACGGTCTACGACGAGATCCCGAAGGATTTTCTGGGGCTGGTCGAGGACGTGGTCCTGAACCGCCGGTCGGACGCCACCGAGCAGCTGCTGGAGAAGGCCGAGTCGCTCAAGGACCAGGGCGGCGCAACGCAGCAGCAGGACCTCGAGTGGCGCGAATGGCCGGTGGAGAAGCGCATCGCGCACGCCCTGGTCAAGGGCATCGCCGACTACATCGAGGACGATGTCGAGGAAGCCCGGCAACGTGCCCGGCGGCCGCTGGACGTGATCGAGGGACCGCTCATGGACGGCATGAACGTGGTCGGCGACCTGTTCGGCGACGGCCGCATGTTCCTTCCCCAGGTGGTCAAGAGCGCCCGCGTGATGAAGAAGGCCGTGGCCTACCTGTTCCCGTTCATCGAGGCGGAGAAGACCGAGGACGGGGCCCGGCAGTCCAACGGCAAGGTACTGCTGGCGACGGTCAAGGGCGACGTGCACGACATCGGCAAGAACATCGTCGGCGTCGTGCTGCAGTGCAACAACTTCGAGGTGATCGACCTCGGCGTGATGGTGCCGGCGAAGCGGATCCTCGACACGGCCATCGAGGAGAAGGTGGATATCATCGGCCTGTCCGGGCTGATCACGCCGTCGCTGGACGAGATGCGCAACGTCGCCGCCGAAATGGAACGGCGCGGATTCGAGCTGCCGCTGCTGATCGGCGGCGCCACCACCTCCCGCATCCACACGGCGGTCAAGATCGAGCCCAACTACGGTCACGGCGTGAGCTATGTGAAGGACGCCTCGCGTGCCGTGGGCGTGGTCTCGCGGCTGATGGGCGACGAGTGTGACGCGTTCCTGGACCAGATCAAGGAGGACTACGCGAAGGCCCGTGAGCGCCACAAGGGCAAGCAGGCCCGCGCCCGTTACCTGACCCTGGAGCAGGCGCGCGCCAACCGCACGCCGGTCGAGTGGCAGGGCTACCCGCCGCCGCGGCCGAACCTCCTGGGCACCAAGGTGTTCGACGACTATCCGCTGGAGGAACTGGTCGATTACATCGACTGGACGCCCTTCTTCAAGGTCTGGGAGCTGGCCGGCAGCTATCCGAAGATCCTCGACGACCCCAAGGTGGGCGAGGAAGCGCGCAAGCTGTTCGAGGATGCGAAGGCGATGCTGGAGCGGATGGTACGCGAGAGATGGGTGCGCGCGCGCGCCGTGATCGGGCTGTTCCCGGCCAACGCCGACGGCGACGATTTCGAGCTCTACCGGGACGAGAGCCGCGACGAGGTGCTGATGCGCCTGCACAACCTGCGCCAGCAGTCGGAGAAGCCGCCGGGCCGCCCCAACCAGAGCCTGGCCGACTTCGTCGCGCCGAAGGAGAGCGGCCTGGCCGATTACATGGGCGCCTTCGTGGTCACCGCCGGCATCGGACTGGACGGGATCGTGGCCCACTTCGAGGCGGACCACGACGACTACAACAGCATCCTGGTCAAGGCGCTGGCCGACCGCCTCGCGGAGGCCTTCGCCGAGCGCATGCACGAGCGGGTGCGGCGCGAGTTCTGGGGCTACGCGGCCGACGAGGCGCTCGGCAGCGCTGCCCTGATCCACGAGAAGTACCAGGGGATCCGCCCCGCTCCCGGCTACCCTGCCTGCCCGGACCACACCGAGAAGGGCCTGCTGTGGGACCTGCTGGACGCCGAGAACAATGCCGGCGTGCGGCTCAGCCACGGCTACGCCATGGTCCCCACCGCGGCCGTGAGCGGCTGGTACTTCTCGCATCCCGACTCGCGCTACTTCGGGCTCGGCAACATCGCCCGTGACCAGGTGGCGGACTACGCCCGGCGCAAGGGCTGGAGCCGCGCCGAGGCCGAGCGCTGGCTGGGACCCAATCTCGGCTACGACCCGGACGACGAGGTCGAGGCCGACAGGACAACCGCCAAGGCATCGTAACACCGACGCGGGCAACGAAAGACCCCGGCTTCCGAGCGCGCATCCGCGTTCGGGAGCCGGGGCGTCGTTTCCGGATAAGGTGCTGATGGTTTTAGGATTTGGGTATTAGCTAAGAGGGGGTCTGTGGACATCCCGTACGTCGCGCTTTGGTGGAAAGCCGGGAGGTTCTCACTCGGCCGGCAACGCCTGACATACCAAGGAGCGAAGGCAAGGAAACTTGGCGCGTCTTACCTAACCTAACAGCTAAAACCATCACACCCCCCCTCGGACGCGGGATCCGCACCACAACGCACGTTGTCCCCCTCCCCTTCGTTCCCGATAATGCAGCAAACCGCATCGCATCACGGGAGCCGGTCATGGCGCAGGAGAAGACTCGCAACCCGCTGGGATGGGGCTACACGGAGGACGCGCTCCACGCGGGGGAGCGCCGCGCGATCGCGCGGGTGCTGGGACCGGTGTTCCGGCTCGATGACGAGCACTTCCGTCCCTGTCCGCCAGTCGACGGCGTGCCACTGCGGCGGTCCCGGACCGACCCGCCGCGGGAGATGGCCGGACTGGTAAGCGGCGAGCACGCCGATCGCGTGCTGCACTGCATCGGACGGAGCTTTCGCGACCTGGCGAGCCTGCGCTCCGGGGAGGAGCTGGCCGCCCCGGACGTGGTCGCCACGCCCCGCAACGCCGCAGAACTCGAGCGGGTGCTGGAGTGGGCGAATCGCGAGGGCCTCGGCGTGATCCCCTTCGGCGGCGGCTCCAGCGTGGTCGGGGGCGTCACGCCGGATCCGGCCATGGACCGCTGCAACGGCTGCATCAGCCTCGACCTGCAGGGACTGTCCCGGGTGCTGGAGATCAGCGAGCGCGACCGCGTCGCGCACGTTGAGGCAGGGATCCTGGGGCCGGCGCTGGATGCCGCGCTCAAGCCTCATGGCCTGAGCATGCGCTACTATCCGCAGTCGTATTTCCACAGCAGTGTGGGCGGCTGGATCGCGACCCGCGGCGCGGGCCACTACAGCACCCTGCACGCCAAGATCGAAGACCAGGTCGAATCGCTCGGGGTGCTGCTGCCGGACGGCCGTCGACTGCGGACCCGGGCCCTGCCCGCCTCCAGCGTGGGGCCGGATCCGAACCGGCTGTGGTGCGGCAGCGAGGGAGCGCTCGGCGTGCTCACCGATGCGCGCCTGCGAGTCCAGGCGCGCCCGCGGTACAAGGCGACGCGGGGCGTCGTTTTCCCCGACTTCGAGTCCGCCCTGGAGGCGGGCCGCGGGATCGTCCAGGCCGGGCTGTGGCCGGCCCAGCTGCGGATCCTCGATCCGGACGAGCACCGCATGAGCAACGCCCTCACCGGCCGCGTGGTGTCGGGCGCGCTGATGATCCTGGGCTTCGAGTCGTCGGTCTTCCCCGTGGACGAACCGCTGCGCCTCGCGCGCGAGTTGTGCCGGGCCCACGGCGGCGCGGCGCGGCAGGACCGTGCCGGTCCCCGCCAGGGACCGGAGGTGGACAACTGGCGCCAGGCCTTCTTCCGCCAGCCCTACGTACGCGACTTCCTGCTCGACTACGCGGTGATCGCCGACACCTTCGAGACGGCGGTCCCGTGGAGCCGTCTGCCGGGGTTCTACCACCAGGTGCGCGAGATCACGCGCAAGGCGGTGGACCGCGTCTGCGGCGCGGGCGCGGTCACCTGCCGCACCACGCACGCCTATCCGGACGGCGTGTGCCTGTATTTCTCATTCAACGGCCAGGGGCGCCACGAGGCCCTCGCCGAGCAGTGGTGGGAGATCAAGACCGCCGCCTCCGACGCCGTCCTGGCCGGCGGCGGGACGATCAGCCATCATCACGCCATGGGCCGCGATCACAAGCGCTGGGCCCGACAGGAGCTGCCGTCGGCGTTCCGCGGCGCCATCCGCGCGGCCAAGCGGGAGCTCGACCCCGGCGCGATCATGAACCCCGGCCTGTGGTTCGAGGACTGAAGGACGCGGAGGAAAGCGCCATGAGCGAAGACCGGCTCGTCCGGGCAATCCTTGCCGCATTCGAGCGCGACCCTGCCATCGACCTGCACCGCGACGCGGTGCGAGTTCGCGGCGACGGCGAGACCCTGGTGCTGGACGGCGAGGTGGACAACATCGCCGCCAAGCGCCGTGCGCTGATCCTGGCACGGGAGACCGCGGACACGCCCAATGTCCTGGATCGGCTGCGCCTGCGCGTTTCCCGGGAGCGCGGGGATCGCGAGCTGGCGCAGGCGGTGACCGGGGCGCTGAGCCAGGAAGGCGCGTTCCGCGGTACGCCGGTTCGGGAGGCGTCCGGCACCGCCGCCAGCGAAGCCGGGCTGCAGGTCTCCTGCAGCGACGGCGTGATACGGCTGAACGGCGCGGTGGCCAGCCTTTCGCACCGCCGCCTGGCGGAAGTGCTGGCGTGGTGGGTGCCCGGGGTCGCCGACGTCGACAACAGGCTGCACGTCACGCCGCCCGAGAAGGACTCGGACGACGAGCTCACCGACGCCCTGCGCCTGGTGCTGGAGATGGACCCCACGCTGCACAATGCCAGCATTCGGTGCCGGGCCCGCGATCGTATCGCGGAGCTGGAGGGCACCGTGCGCAGCGACGAGCAGAGCCGTCTCGCCGAGTACGACTGCTGGTACGTCCCCGGGATTCACGGTGTGCGCAACGCGCTGCGGACGCTCCCCGGGTGATCGCGGCCCCGCCGGTCGGCTTGACCGGTCCGGGGCCGCTCATTAGTGTTTAAGCGGTAACCTGTCCGGCCCGGGGCTGGTGAGCGGAACACGGGCTTGGCCGGCCCTGCTTCCTCCCGGCGGGCTTTCCCCGCCGCATGCCCCGGAGAGCGTTGCCTGGCGCGCTCCGGAGGCTGTACCGACAAGGAGGCATCCAGATGTTGCTCAACCAGATCGCACGCCGCTTCCGTCACGGCTCGCTGCACCTGCACTGGCCTGACGGTACCACAAGGGCCCTCGGGGAAGGGGAGCCCGAGGCCCACATCCGGCTCAACCGCAAGGGAGCCCTGCGCCGCATCCTGCGCAACCCGTACATGCAGCTGGGCGAGTCCTACATGGACGGAGACTGGGACCCCGAGGGCGGCGAGCTGCTGCCCGTATTCGAGGTCCTGGTGCGTAATTTCGGCGCCGACGGTCCGCAGTCTCCGTTCGGCCGGGCACTCGATGCCGTGCGACGCGCCTGGCGCGAGACGGACTGGGTGTCGCGCGCGCGCCGCAACGTCAGTCATCACTACGACCTCGACGAATCCCTGTTCCGCCGCTTCCTCGACGAGGACATGCAGTACTCCTGCGCCTATTTTCCCGAGCCGAAGATGAGCCTTGACGAGGCCCAGCTGGCGAAGCGCCGGCACATCGGGCGCAAGCTCGTCCCATCACCCGGGGCGCGCATCCTGGACATCGGCTGCGGCTGGGGCGGCATGGCGCTCTATCTCGCGGAGGAATACGGGGCGCGGGTTACGGGCCTGACGCTTTCCGAGGAGCAGGTCCGGGTGGCACGCAAGCGTGCGCAGGAGCGTGGCCTCGAGGACCGCGTCGAGTTCCGGCTCGAGGATTACCGCCAGCACACCGGCGCCTACGAAGGCATCGTCAGCGTGGGCATGTTCGAGCACGTCGGCCGGCCGCAGTATCCGGCTTTCTTCGACAGCGCGCGCCGCCTGCTCAAGCCCGATGGCGTCGCCCTCCTGCACACCATCGGCCGCACCGGGCCGCCCACGGTTACCGATCCCTGGATTAACCGCTACATCTTCCCCGGCGGCTATATTCCGGCGCTTTCGGAAGTCTCGCCCCACGTCGAGCGCTACGGCCTGGTGCTCTCGGACCTCGAGGTCCTGCGTCTGCATTACGCGATGACGCTGCAGCGCTGGCACCAGCGCTTCCAGAAGGCCCGTAGCGACATCGCTGAACGGATGGGCGAGCGCTTCTGCCGCATGTGGGAGTTCTACCTGCAGGCTTCCGAGTCGGCATTCCGCTGGGGCCAGCTGGTCGTATTCCAGTTCCAGCTTGCCCACAGGAACGCCGCCGTGCCCATTACCCGGGACTACCTCTACGGCACCGACCCGCGGCTGTTGACCACCGACGAGATCTCGCTGATCAACACGTCGCACAAGACCGGCTGAATGGCGGCCGGGGCCCGGTCAGTCGCGCCGCTCGGCCCAGGCCGGCACCAGTGCAGGCGCCGCCCGCAGCCGGCGGTGGCGCTCGTGCGCCTCAGGGCATACGCGCCCCAGGGTATCCCAGAAGCGCGGCGAGTGGTCCCGGTGCAGCGTGTGGACCAGCTCGTGCAACAGCACGTATTCCACCAGCTCGCCCGGCAGGAACAGCAGCTTCCAGTTGAGGCTGATGTTGCGCTCGCGCGAGCAGCTTCCCCAGAGCGTCCTCTGGCCCCGAATGCTCAGGCGCACGTAGCCGAGTCCGGTACGGTCGCTCAGCCGCCGCAGCCATGGCTCGAGATGCTCGCGCGCCTCGCGGGCGATACGCCGCTGAAGGGCGCGGCGGTGTGCGCTGCGGTCATCGGGCGGACCGACCACGTGCCAACCACCGCCCCGGCGCAGGCAACGGGCTCGCCCCGTCCCGGCGGCATAGGAGACGGGGATGGAGCATTCGACCGCGGGCAGTGAAACAATCTCGGGCAGCGGGGGATCGACCAGATCTGCAAGCGGGCCGTGCCGCGCCTCCAGCCGGCCCACCGCGCGCGCGAGCCAGTCGCGCTTCCGGCTCACGAAGCGAACTGCGGCGCTCCGGTCGGTCCCGCGGGGGATCACGACCACGACACCTTCCGAAGCCGACACCCGGATGCTGAGGCGCCGGGCACGGGAAGAGACACGTATCAGGAGCGGCGGCAGGTCCCGCTGTTCCGATTTGGCCATGCGTGCACCGGGAGTTCCTGTCATGTGGCTCACCGCCACGCTCTCATCATACTAACGCGGTCACGGACGATGCCACGTCCGGGGGGCGCGTCGGTGCTGACGGCAAGGCCCCGAAGCGAAGGCTCGGCACGCTGTTCCGTTCCCGCCGGCAGAAGAACGCTTCAGGTGTCGCTATACGGCTATAATGCGGCCTTCGATTCAGCCACCGGGAGCCCGGCCAGCATGAAGCTGCCTGTTTCCCCCGACAGCGTCAAGGGGTTTCTCGATCCGGAGGAAGGCGAGGCTCTGCATCGCCTGGCGGTGGAAGGCGCGCGCCTCGGGCCCTGCCTGGAAGTCGGCAGCTATTGCGGTAAGTCGACCCTCTACCTGGGGACCGCTTGCCGCGAAGCCGGCGCAGTGCTGTACGCGGTGGATCATCACCGCGGCTCCGAGGAGCACCAGCGCGGCCAGGACTACCACGACCCGGAGCTGTACGACGCATCTGCGGGGCTCATGGACAGCTTCCCCGCCTTCCGCGATACGCTGCGCCGCGCGGTGCTGGAAGACACGGTGGTACCCATCGTCGCGCCGTCCGCCCTCGCCGCCCGCCACTGGTGCTGCCCTCTGGGGATGGTGTTCATCGACGGGGGGCACAGCCTGGAGGCCGCCATGACTGACTACCGCGCGTGGGCGCCGCACGTGATCCCCGGTGGGCTGCTGCTGATCCATGACATCTTTCCGGATCGCGCCGACGGGGGCCAAGCGCCCTATCGCATCTGGAAGCTGGCGCTGGCCTCAGGCCTGTTCGCCGACGAGGGGAAGATCAAGACGCTGGGCGTGCTTCGTCGGGTCCCGCAGTGATGGCCGGGTAAAAAGCCCGGCCGCCGGCGTGCGTCCTGTCAGGGCGTCGGCTGCCAGCAGGACCGCCCCGGCAGTCCATGTGGGCCGCTCATCCGGCCACAGGATGTCCTCGTCCAGGGCGTAGCCCGTCCAGTAGGCCCCGCTGCCGTCGTCGTAGCGGTGCAGCGACTGGAACAGCCGACCGGCACGAGCGGCCTCGTCCGCGCCGATCAACGACAGCACCAGTTCGCAGGACTCCGCCACAGTGACCCACGGCCGATCGGCCACGCAGCGGCAGCCCAGACCATCCTCGACGAATGCGTCCCAGCGTGCCGCCAAGCGCTGGCGTGCCGCGGGTCCGGTCACCACCCCGGTCAGCACCGGGTAGAACCAGTCCATGGAATAGCGGCGCTTGGATTGGTCGAAGCGCTCCGGGCGAGTCCGCAGTGCCTGCCCCAGGCGGGCGCGCGCCATGAACCAGTCGGGCCGGCGCAGGCCCAGGACGCCGGCCACGTTGAGCGCGCATTCCAGGCTCTTGTAGATCGAGCTGCAGCCGGTAACCAGCGCTTCGCGGGTTACCCGGCCGTCCGTCCCGACTGCCCAGCCGATCGCCCCGGACGCGTCCTGCTGCGCGGTGACGTAATCGATAGCGGCTTCGAGCACCGGCCACGTCCTGTCCAGGAAGCGTTGGTCAAGCGTAATCAGGTAGTGGTGCCAGATGCCGGTCGCGAAGTAGGCCACAAAGTTGGTCTCGCGGCGATTGTCGGGTCCCGGCCGACCGTCCCGGTAGACGGCCCACCAGCTCCCGTCGGCGAGCTGCTCGCGGCACAGCCACCGGTAGGCCCGCTCGGCGGCGCCGATGCGGCCGGCGGTGCTCAGGCCCATGGCTGCTTCGACATGATCCCAGGGATCGATACAGCCCCCGTCGAACCACGGGATCGAGCCATCGGCGCACTGGACCGCCTCGATGTAATCCGCGGTCCGGCGAAACACGGCCTCGGGCACCGCGTTACCCCCGGTCGGCGAGGCCGCTGCAATGGGAGCGTTGAAAATGTGAATGGCCGGCTTCCTTCTTGTCCGTCTGTGATCCAGGGGCTTAGCGGGCCGGGTACTCCGCCGGGAAACGGGCTCCGCGGGGCGCATCCGCCGACACGGTGCCTCCAGTCGACACCGCCCGCCGTCGCCCGGAGACAGCCGGCTTGCGGAAATACAGCACGACGCTCTTGCCGATCAGCGGGTTAAGCAGCATTTCCAGCACCCGCGTGACAGCCGGCCGTCGCATCAGGTCCCACACGAGGAAGCGGTGATACAGCGCGACCAGCCGGGACCGGTCGCGGCGCTCCCAGAGCAGGCACTTGAGCCACCAGAACGGTGCATGCAGCGCGTGCGCCCAATGCCGCCGGTAACAGCGCATGCCCAGTTGCTCGATGTCCCGTCGCAGCTGCCGGGACCGGAAAATGCGCACGTGCCCGCCCTCAACGTTGTGGTACGCGTCGCTGAGCCGCCAACACACCCACTCGGGGCCGAACCGCGGCACGCTGACGGCGAGAATGCCGCCCGGGCGCAGGACGCGGTCGACCTCACCGAGCGCCGCCCGGTAGTCCGGTATGTGCTCGAGCACCTCCGAGCAGATCACCCGGTCGAAGCGGGCATCGGCGAACGGCAGGTGCAGCGCATCACCGACGGTCAGGTCGATGTCATCAACCGCGACCCCGGCGCCGCGCAGCTCGCCGTGTTTGCGGCGCGAGGTCTGAAGGCCTTCGCGACTGCGGTCCAGACCGACCGCGAAGACGCCCCCGACCATGGCCACCGCGAGCGTGTGCCGGCCCTCGCCACAGCCCAGGTCGAGGACGCGGCCGCCGGATGCCAGGTCGATGAGATCCAGGTCAATCGTCTGCATCGGCAAGCACATGCCGGTAGTAATCGGCCATTTGCCGCGCGCTGACGCTCCAGCTGAAACGCTCCACGATGCGCTGCCGCGCGTGCCCCGCAAGCTGGAGGCGGCGGGCGGGATTCTCGAACAACTCATTCACGGCCCGCGCGATGGCCCCGCTGTCCGCCGGCGGCACCAGCAAGCCGGCGTCGCCAACCACTTCGGGCAGCGCCCCGCCGGTCGTGGAGATCACCGGGAGACCACAAGCCATCGCTTCCCCCGCGGGGAGCCCGAAGCCCTCGTACAGCGAGGGCACCACGGCGACGGTCGCCTCAGCATACTCCTGCACGATCCTCGCGACGTCCACGCCGTTGATGAACCGCACGGCGGCCGCCAGGCCCAGACGCCGGACCAGCTTCGCCGTGTGGCCGTTCGTCCGGGGCCGACCCAGCACGACGAGCTCCACGTCGGGATACCGGGCCCGCAGGGAGGCCACGGCGTGCAGCAGG
>Ga0209921_1000046_pt1 | contig 57984 bp, 42 predicted proteins | sample SalPonF2_C_D2_MG_FD_185730 | JGI IMG/M metagenome (GOLD analysis project Ga0209921, IMG submission 185730) | Salt pond soil microbial communities from South San Francisco under conditions of wetland restoration - Salt Pond MetaG SF2_C_D2_MG... ...
ATGGCCATGTTCTCGCCGGGGCTCGAAGAGCTCCGCCACGAGGTAGCCCGGCGCATGGGGGACGCCGGCTGCCATGTTTCGCCGCGGGAGGTGGTGATCACCAACGGCTGCCAGGAGGCCCTCAACCTGTGCCTGCGCACCGTCGCCCGGGCCGGCGACACCATTGCCATTGAAAGCCCCGCCTACGTGGGTCTGCTCAATGCCATCGAGGCGCTCGGGATGAAGGCCCTGGAGATTCCGACCCATCCCCGGGACGGCATCAGCCTGGACGCTCTGGAGCTGGCACTGGCGCAGTGGGACGTGCGGGCCTGTGCGGTAGTAACCGCCAACAGCAACCCGCTAGGGGCCAGCATGCCGAACGAGAACAAGCGCCGACTGGTGACCATGCTGGCGGAACGTGACATCCCGCTGCTGGAGGATCACGAGTTCGGGGACCTCAACTTCGACGGCACCCGCGCCACGGCGGCCAAGGCCTACGACCAAAAGGGCCTGGTGCTCTACTGCTCCTCGATCTCCAAGTCCATCGCCTCCGGCCTACGAGTAGGCTGGTGCTCACCCGGGCGCTGGGAGAACAGCGTGGAGTTCCAGAAGTCATTCAGCAGCGTCAGCAGTCCGACCATCTGCCAGCTGGCCGTGGCCCACCTGCTGGCCAGCGGCGGCTACGACCGGCACCTGCGGCGTATCTGCGGCGCTTACTCGGAGCAGGTGCAGCGCTTCTCGGCCGCCGTCAGCCGCTTTTTCCCGGCGGGCACCACCGTCAGCCGGCCCCGGGGCGGCTACATCCTGTGGGTCGGTCTGCCGCCGGAGGTGGACGCCCAGTTGCTGCACGAGCGGGCGCTGGGGAAGGGCATCGGCGTTATCCCCGGGCACCTTTTCTCCGCCAGCGGTAACTACCGCAACTTCATCCGCCTGAGCTGCGCCGTGCCCTGGACCGAGGCCGTCGAAGACGCGCTGATCACCCTGGCCCACTTGACGGTGGAGCTGCGTGCCGCGACGTGACGGGTGAGCAGTGCGCGGGTGGACTCGTCCCGGGCAAATGGGGCCGACCCGGTCCTCCGCAAGCGCCCCCGTCCGCTGTCGGCAGGACCCGGAGACAGCGGCGTGGAGGCTGCGCGGCGGCGCCCCCGGGGTCCCCACGTACCCGGGGCCAGGATCAGCGCCGGTAGCGGCCGCTGCACAGGGCTACGAGGGGGCGTTGCATCACCACCGCCTGTTTTCCATTGCAGGGCCGCCGGCCGCTCTACTCTTTGATAAGTCGCGTCCCCGCCCGCGAACTGCGCCGCCCCGGGGAAAGCCGGGCGGTTCACCCGCGGATTCCGAAGTTGACAGGTACTCGGCAGTAGGAGAAGGTTTGCGCTGGAAAACCAACTACACAAATACACTGGAGGGGGCCGGTCATGTCCGTTCTATTCTGGAAAGCGGCACGTGCCTTGTGTCTGGCGGCCGTGGCGCTCGTCGCGTTCTTGCCTCCCGCCCAGGCAGCCAGTCCCATCAACATCGGTGTCATCGCGCCGGTCGCGACGCCTCCCGGCAAGTCGTTCATCAACGGGGCCAAGCTGGCACGCGACCAGATCAACGCTGCCGGCGGGGTGAACGGACGTCCGATCAAGCTGTTCGTCTTCGACGACCACGCGTCTTCCAGCGATGCGGTACGGGCCTTTCAGCGAGCGGTGCAGCAGGACCATGTAGTGGCGGTCACCGGGGTGTTCATCAGCGAGGTGGCACTCGCATTGGAGCCCTGGTCGGGCCGCCTGCACACGCCACTGATCATCACCGGGGCTGCCTCGACCAAGATTGCGAAGCTGGTCCACGACCACTACGACCGCTACAAGTACACGTTCCAGGCCTTCATGAATACCAAGGACATGGCGCTTACGGCATGCGCGGTCTCCAAGGATATCTTCGTCGATGAGCTGCACTACAAGACCGCCGCGATGCTGAGCGAGGAGGCGGCCTGGACCAAGCCGTTCGACGAGGCCGTCGCGAAGTGCCTGCCAAAGGTGGGCTTGAAGATCGTCGGGAAGGTGCACTACCCGCTTGACACCAGTGACTATACGCCGATCTTCCAGAAGCTGGGTTCGAGCCATCCCGACGTGGTCATAAACGCCATCGCGCATACCGGGGTACGTCCGGTGGTGCAGTGGCACCAGTCCCAGTTCCCCGCCCTCATGGCCGGCCCTGACGGGGAGGGCAGCTCGGGCGGATTCTGGAAGGCAACCAACGGGGCGGCTCAGGGGCTCATCGTCGGCGGGACCATCAGCGCCAACGGCGCCGCGCTGACGCCCAAGACGCCGGCCTTCTATCATGCGTATCGGAAGAAGTTCCACCACACCCCGGCTTTTTCCGGTTACACGACCTATGACGGCGTGTATCTGATCAAGACGGCGATTGAGAAGGCCGGCAGCACCAACCACAAGGCTCTGCTCGAGGCCCTGGAGAACGCTGACATGGTCGGGGCCAGCGGACGTATCGCCTTCACCGGCCGCAAGGATCCGCTGACGCATGCGCTCAAGTACGTACGGGATATGACGGGCGGGGTCTACTTCCAGTGGCAGAATGGCAAGCAGATCGTCATCTGGCCGAAGCGGATCGCGCAGGGAAAGGTGATATTTCCCGACTATATGAAACACTGAAGCGCTGAAAGCTGCAGCAAAAGCGATCCGGGGCCTGTACCTGCCGGCCTGGATGCGCCGAGGACAAGACCGCTAGGCGCGCGTTTCAGCCCGAGGCGTGGCATGGCTGCAGCAGATGCCAACGCCCGACACGCTCAATGCAGCGCCCGACCGGGACTCCACGGACCAACGCCCACCGGCGCCGCGGCATGCCCACGATGGGCATGCCGCGGCGATCAACGCCAGGTGACGGCGTCTCGGGCCGCAATCTTCAGCCCCCCGGCCCCCTAGTGGGGTTGCAGCGCCTTTGCCTGGGCGCAGGTGAGCATGATCTTCTTCGGGTTCGGCGTGAAGATATGATCCATGGTCCGGAAGCCGTACTTGGGATCCACCTTCTGCGACAGGGTACCGACGTACTCCCGTACGTTGCCCTGGTGGTCGCAGGCACGCAGGTGGATCGGCCCGCGGATCGTCTTGACCGTGGCCCCGCTGAGCGCGGCGGAAACCTTGTCCGCGTTAAACGAGTGGGCCTTGCGCACGCCCTGGCTCCAGGTCTGGATCGCCGTGTACCCCATCACCGCCCAGGCTGTCGGCCACTGACCGTATTTGTCGTGGTATTGCTTCGCGAACTGCTTCATTCCGGGCGTGTGGATGGCATAGAACGGCGCGCGGCTGGCGGCAATCACTCCCGCCGGTGCATCTTTGCCCATCGCCTTCAAGGCCCCCAGCGTGTACAAGGCGTAGAAGTGATCTTTCTCCTTCTTGAAAAAGTCAAAGCCTTCCGCCTGCTTGGTGAAGGTGATCAGATCGCCGCCATACAGACCCGAGAACACCGCTTCCGGACGCTTGGACAGGATGGTGGAAATGTAGTTGGTGAAGTCGCTCTCGCCGAGCTTGGGCCACTGCTGGCCGAGGACCTTGATGTGGGCGTGGTACTTCTTCATGCCGGCAAGAAACTGGTTCACCGTGCTGCGGCCGAAGCTGTAGTTCGGGCTGATGGTCACGTAAGTCTTCCAGCCCTTCTTGGCCATATAGGCAGCTACTGCGTGCGGTTCCATGTACGTGTTCGGCACCACCTGGAAGGCGTACTTGGTGAAATGCTTGGTGGTCAGGTCGACGTCGTTGGAGGTGAAGAAGAAGATGGGCACGTGGTACTGCGCGGCAACGCCTTCCTCGGCAGCCGCTACTGCACTGCTGACCGGGCCGAAGACGGCCTTGACCCCGTCGTCCAGGACGAAGTTGCGCACGTTCGTCACGCCGGTAGCGGGAGTCGCCTGGTCGTCGGCGCTCACGAGTTCGACCTTCTTGCCGAGCAACCCACCCTTGGCGTTAAGGTCCTCGATGGCGACCTCCAGACCGTTTTTTCCGGTTTGGCCGAGCGAAGCGATGGAGCCCGACAGGGCGGTGGAAATGCCGACCTTGACGGTCCCCGAATAGTGGGCCGCCGAGGCACCCGCTGCATACAAAAGGGCGGCAGCTGTCATGGCCAGAGACAAGAAGGTCCGGTAGGGGTGTGAGATGCTCATGGCATTCCTCTCCATTTGTTGCCTGTTCTCGACTTGTAATTGAGGCGGATTATTTGCCGTACCCGGATCGCCAATCAGGCTTGCGACGCCAGGTTATCGGCATGGAAGCAGCCTGCTCCCGCGGCTCAATGTTGCGCGGAACGCGGCGATGCTCCAACGGGTCGGGCAGAAAACGCCGATTTTAACGTAGACTCCCGTCCACCGCGGCGTCAAATTCGGTGGGATGCTTGATCCACCGGGCCGGGCGCAGCTGGCAGTCCCGGCCACGGAGAAGATCTCTCTGATCGTTGGCGGCCGTCCGAGGCATCGTACCGAGCATGTGCAGTGCGCGCTTGAGGCAACCGAGGGTCAGGCAAAGCCGCTCCCCCGGCCCCCCGCCGCCCATCAGCGCAACCCCTACGAACGCATCTGGAACCAAGGCGAAGGCCGCGCCCGCCGCCGGGCGGTTCACGTTGGGTGTTGCGAACCCGGCCTTGCAATGTCGGCTGCGCGTTGACGCTTCCAGCAGGTTGCCGGGTCCGGTTGCGGTCTTCCCGGGGTCCGCCTGGTTGGCTGCCTTGCTCCTGGCGCGCACCCCGGGTGCGGCCACCGCCCGGTCCATCGCGACCTACCGGTCCGCCACTCAGGGTGGGCCGATGGCGGTAAGTTGCATCGGCCGGGCCAGAGGCCGGAAAATACGCGACGGATGGATTCCAACCCATGTGCTGCGCCGGATCCGGCGCAGGACCACAATCGAGGCCATGCCGGCCAGGGGGACAGCATGTCGAACAAGATCCTGTTCGTGGTCACGGGCCACGCTCGACTGGGGGATACCGGCAAGGAGACCGGCTACTTCCTGTCGGAGGTGAGCCACCCGCACAAGACCTTCGTCGACGCCGGGCTGGAGGTGACGTTCATCACCCCGAAAGGGGGCAAACCACCGATGGACCCGCGCAGCTACAACACCGACGACCCCGACAACAAGGAGTTCCTGGAGAACGACGACTGGCAGCAACGCTTCGCCGATATGCGCCGGCCCGCCGAGGTCAACGCCGCCGAATACGACGCCATCTTCTTCGCCGGTGGCCACGGCGCCATGTGGGATTTCCCCGACAACCCCGACCTGGCCGAGCTCACCCGCAGCGTATACGAACACGGCGGCGTGGTAAGCGCCGTCTGCCACGGTCCCGCCGCCTTGCTGGACGTCAGGTTGGCCGATGGCAGGTTGCTGATCGAGGGGAAGGAAGTCGCCTCCTTTACCAACGAGGAGGAGCAGGCCGTGGGCCTGGCCGAGGTGGTGCCGTTCCTGCTGCAGACGCGCCTGGAGGAACGGGGCGCCCGCCACAAGCACGCCGACAAGTTCCAGACCTGCGTGGTTACCGACGGCCGTCTGGTCACCGGACAGAATCCGGCGTCGGCGCGCGACGTTGGCGAGGCGGTGGTCAAGCTGCTCAAGTAGCCGCCGGGCCAGCGTCTGCGCCCGGCCGGAGCGTCGGTTACGCACCGACACCGCACGTCTCATCGGGGCGGGCGTAGCATATTCGTCAGGGCGCCCTTCTTCCCGGGATACCCGATCGATTGCGCGAACAGAGCTCGCTGTTCGGGCGAGAGCCTGCGCTCCTTCGCGAGGCGCTCCCGAGCGCAATTGTGCGCCCACGTCGCGAGCCCCTCTGCGGCAGCGATTGGATCGACATTGCCGGCGATCAGGCCGGTGTCGACAAGCGCAGTGGTCCTGTTGCATGTTGGTCACGTTTCTCGCAAGCACGGGATCGCTATGTCCCCATCGGCACGGCGCTCGGCTGCTTTCACGTCGCAGTCCTGTCCCGCATCCGCCCGGGCCCCGCTGCGCGGGCGGGCGACACTGTGGAGTGGATCCCATCCGCGTGAGGCCACCGCCCCGGACCCGTGCCAACAACGCACAAGCGCATCGACGCCGTGGTCGCCTTCACCCCGTTCGCGCATCGTGCTGCCCATACCACCCGCGGTCCATTCCGGGTGGCCCGGATATGGCTCATGGGCCGACGGGGCGCGGGCGATTCCGTCGTGTCACGCGCTCGGCGACCGCGTGGTCACCAGCCGGCGGTGGGGGAGCGGCGGTATTCCTTGCTCGAGACGCGGTGCCGGGGCGTCGGCGTCAATCCAGCGCGCGCACTGGCTGATCAACGTGGGAGGTCGCAGATGACGAAAACCGTGGCTGGTATCGCCGCCGAGGTGCGCGAGGGGCGCAGGAGCGCCGAAGCAGTGCTGGCAGAGTGTCTTACACGGATTGACGACCCTGCAGGCGAGGGTGCCGCGGTGTTCCGCGAGGTTTCGCGAACAACCGCGCGCGCCACCGCCACCGTGGTGGATCAGCTGCACGCGGCCGGCGTCCCGTTACCCCCGCTTGCGGGCGTGCCTATCTCGGTTAAGGATCTGTTCGACGTATCCGGGGAGCGGACGCTCGCGGGGTCGTTGGCGCTGCGTGAACGGGAGCCGGCCACGCGTGACGCGCCGGCCATCGCCCGACTGCGTCAGGCGGGCGCGCTGTTGGTGGGGCGTACCAACATGACCGAATTCGCTTATTCCGGCCTGGGACTCAACCCCCACTACGGCACCCCGGCAAATCCCTTCGACCGCTCCACCCGGCGTATCCCCGGAGGCTCGAGCTCCGGCGCCGCGGTGTCCGTTGCAGACAGGATGGCCTACGCTGGTCTGGGATCCGACACCGGGGGCTCCTGCCGCATTCCTGCGGCCTTGTGTGGCATTACCGGGTTCAAACCCACCCAGCGGAGAATCTCCCGGGAGGGGGTCGAACCGCTCTCGTCGAGCTACGACACCGTTGGCGCCATGGCAGCAACGGTCGGCTGCTGCGCCCTCCTGGACGCGGTCATGGCCGGAGAACCATCGCCCGGGCTGGATGAGCGACGCGAGGACCACCTCCGCCTTTTGCTGCCCACCAATGTGGTCGTGGAGGACCTTGACGAGGCCACCGGGGCTGCCTTCGATCACGCCCTGCGGACGCTTTCGGCAAGCGGGGTGGCCGTCGAAGGGCTCCGCTTTGAGCCTCTGGTATCGATGCCCGACATGGTGGTCAATGGTGGCATCCAGGGAGCCGAGGCGTACGCCCACCACCGCCCGATCATCCAGGCCCACCGGGATGAGTACGACCCGCGGGTACTCGCCCGGATCGAGTTGGCGGCCGCACAGAACGCTGCCGACTACGTCGACCTGTGCGCACTTCGCAGGGCGCTGGGTGCCGAAGCGGACCGGGTGACCGCGGACTTCGACGCGGTCGTGTTGCCCACAACGCCCGTAACTGCACCCCCCGAGTCGAGTCTCGCCGATTATGAGGAGTACCTGCGCATGAACCGGCTGATGCTGCGCAACACCTCGGTGGCGAACATCCTCGATCGGCCGGCCATTTCCCTCCCATGCCATGAACCTGGAACGGCCCCGGTGGGGCTGATGCTGATTGGTCATGCGGGCAGGGACCGTGATCTCTTCGCGGTCGCCAACGCCGTGGAGCGCGTACTGGCACGAGGCTGAGCTTCGCGGGCGCAGGTGGCGCGGGCAACGGAGCCTGGCGAGAAAGAAGGGGTCCTGACACCCTGGACAGCCGCATTGAATGAACGCCCAGATGTGGCGGAGAAAATCCGCCCACCCCGGCATATCGGCGGCCCCGACAGGACAGCCGGGGAGCTGAGCTGCGGAAGGGAGAAGCGGAATATTGCCGCGACCCCGCCCACGTGCGGCACGGGTTGGGGGTGTGGCAACGCCCGCGCCGATCGGTCTCGAAGGTTGCTCCGGACGCGCATTGCGGATTGGTACGCTGCTCACCGGCGATGCCGAGAGCGTACGGCTCTGAACCGGTCCACGAGGCGGGGCAAGGACCGCCCGCCCGGGCATGGCAAGTGCACTGCAGGCCTCCGCCTGAGCCGGTCCGGCCGGGGCTGGACGGCTTCCCGCGACGAAACGGGCGACCTCTCCCGCGCTCGCTGACGACCCTGTCCCCGCCAGCGCCGGCACGTGGCAGCTCCTGCCATCCGCGAACTGCGGGTGCCCCTTCCGCTCGGGACGTTCCCGTCGCTATCCCGGCAGCCGGATAGGGTTGCGGTGCCGGAACTAGAGAGCCTCGGGTGCCCCCCAGACCGCCTCGCCACCCACGACCGTGGCGGTGACCCGGACCTCGCGGATCGCCTCGGGCGGCACCTCGTAGAGGTCCTCGGACAGGACCACAAAGTCCGCGAGCTTCCCGTGGCTCAGGGTTCCCTTGAGCTCTTCCTCACGCGCGGCCCAGGCGCTGCCCACGGTATAGGCACGTACGGCCTGCGCGACCGTGATACGCTCCCCGGGGACGAACTCGGCGCCGGAGGCGGTACGCCGGTTAACCAGGTCGTGGATGTTCAGAATCGGATCCATCTCCACCACCGGCGCGTCGGTGCTCGCCGGCACCTGGAGCCCCGCCTCCAGCAGCGCCCTCACCCGGTAGGCCAGGCATACGCGCCTGGGGCCCAGCGCCCGTGCCGCGCCATCTCCGAGCTCGTAGATGAAGCGTCCCTGGGGCACGGCGATCAGTCCCAGCGCGGCCAGGCGGCGGATCTGGGCATCGTCAGCGACGCTCAGGTGCTCGATCCGGTGGCGGGCATCGGCGCGGGGATAGAGCCGCTGGGCCTCCTCGTAGATGTCCATGGCCACGTTCAGCGCGGCGTCGCCGATCGCGTGCGTCGCGACCTGCCAGCCGGAACGGTGGGCGCCAATGATGCGCGTGCGCATTTCTTCCCGCGAGAACTGCAGCAGCCCACGGTTACCCGCATCGACCGCGTAATCGCAGCACATGAATGCGCTGCGTCCGATCAACGAGCCATCGGAGAGGATCTTCGCCGGTCCCAAGCGCAATCGGTCATCGCCAAAGCCGGTGCGGATGCCGAGATCCAGCCCGTAATGGGGATGCTCGTCGTTCTCCGCACCCAGCGGGTGGAGAGCGGTGATGTAGGGCATCACCGTGGCGCGAATACCCAGCCGGCTCGTATCGCGGGCGATCTGGTAGGCCGCGAGATCGAACTCGGTATGGCCCAGATGCCCCGGTGCCCCGAGCCCGGGCTCGGTGACACTTGTCACTCCGAGGGAGAGCGCGTGCCGGCTGCCGGCATCGATCATAGCGACCACGTCCGCGACGGTTGGCGCGGGTATGCTCCGCGTCACTAGCGCCTGCGCGGTTTCCTGAAGCAGTCCCTCGGCCCGGCCTTCGGCATCGAGCGGAACGGCCCCACCCTCCGGTGCTTCGAGACCCCGGCGCCCGGGGTAGCCAGCACGCTCGAAGGCGGCGGAATTCGCCACGCCCATGTGCCGGGAGTTGTGTACCAGCCACACCGGATGCCCATGGCTCACGACATCGAGCGCCTCGGCCGTCGGGTGGCGGTCACCGAGATAATTCTGGTCATACCCGGCTCCCCGCACCCAGGCCCCTGCCGGCGCCGACGCGCAGGCCGCGTCGATCGCCGCGAGCAGATCTTCCAAGCGCGGGCAGGCCGCCGGACGCAGATCGACGAAGTGGCACAGATGCCCCACCTGGCTCAGGTGGCAGTGCGCGTCGTTGAACCCGGGCACCACTGCAGCCCCGCCAAGGTCCCGCACCTCACGGAAGCAGGAGGCCGGAAGCTCCTCGTCCAGGCTCACAACGCGCTCGCCGTGCACGCCGAGCGCACGTGCCACGGGACGGGCCGGATCCTGCGTATGGAATACGCCGTTGGTGTAGAGCACGTCGAGGAGCACGGCTGCCTCCGAGTCTGTCGTTCGCCTCATGGGTCTGGGTCGAGTATGGGGTGCGCTCACCTGCCTGTCTAATGTACGACCGTCGCGCAGTATTTGCCGCGCCAGAGAAGGGGCTCAGTCGAGATGCTTAATCCACGCCGCGTTCGGCCGATTCGGGACACGTCAGGCCGAACGTCGCCGGCAGGCGCGCGTAAAAAAGCCGGAGGTTCTCCTGCTCGATCCGATCCAGCAGCAACTCCGCATGTTCCTCGGTCACCAGGAAGGCCACCTCGACCGGCAGCATGCTGGCGAGCTCGAAGAAATGTTCCTCGTGCATGTGCCGGTGGCGCCCGAACCCGGCCACGGCACGGAATGCTGAGCCGCCCTCCACGCCGAGGGACTTCGCCGTCTCGAGCAGCCACTCGTAGATCACCATGCCGTGATGCTTGCGGGATTCGTTCACGTAGAATTTGAGATATACGCCTTTCATGCTTCCCCCCGGGGCCATAGCGGCGGGCTCGGCGAACGATCGCCGGGACCCCGGGGTGTAGCCCCGGCGTCAGGAGTTGACAACCGCTTGCCGCTCATCAAACATAGATTCCGGCGAAGGAGTTCGCCACGGCACTCGCCGAAACCGCCAAACAAGGGCTAATAACTCCTGACGGTTTTCAGTTGAGGCCGGTCCCGGAGGGACCGAAAGGAGTGCCGCGTGTCGCCGGTTGCGACGCACCTGCTGATAAACCTCGTTCAGGTGCTCTTTCTCCTGACCTTTGCGCCCCTGCTCGAAGGCGTCCTGGCACGTCTGGAAGAGATGATCCAGGCCAAGCATGGCCCGAGCGTCTTTCAGCCCTACCGTGACATCTACAAGCTCTTCGGAAAGGACGAGGTGGTCTCCGAACAGTCCACCTGGGTGTTCCGCTTCGCGCCCGTGATCCACTTCGTCATGCCGCTCTTCGTGGTGCTGCTGATTCCGGCGCTCACGGCTTACCCGCTGTTCTTCGCGTTCATGGGCGACATGGTGGCGGTGGGCTTCCTGATGGGCATCGGCGGCTTCTTCGTCGCGCTGGCCGCGATGGACACCGGCAACGTCTACGGGCCGGTGGGCGCGAGCCGCACGCGCATGGTCGGCTTCCTCGCCGAACCCGTGTTCATGATGGTGTTTTTCAGCGTCTCCTATGTCGCGAATTCGACCATCCCCTACATCGTCACCAACGCCTGGGCGAAGTCCTGGGCCAGCATGCTCCAGCCCGCGCACCTGCTGGTGCTCATCGCCTTCTTCATGCTGTTCCTGGCCGACGAAGGGCGCATCCCCGTCGACAGCCCGTCAGGCAAGGTCGAGATCGCCATGATCGGCCACTCCAAGAGCCTTGAATACTCCGGCACGGGCGCGGCCCTGATGAAGTGGGGTGGCGCCATGAAGCTGATGGTGCTGACCATCGTGTTCCTGAATGTGCTGATCACACCGTGGGGCCTCGCCACCACGACCCACTGGGGCGATGTGCTGTTCGCGATCCCGAAGGTGCTGGGGAAGATGTTTCTGTTTCTTGTCGCGCTCGCGGTAGTCGAGACGAGCCTGGCGAAGCTGCGGCTGTTCCGCATCAGCGAGTTTCTCGCCGCCGCCTTCGTGATCTGCCTGTTCGCCATGAGCGTCCGCCTGGTGGGGATAGGATGAGTACCCAGATGCTGGAGACGGCCCGCGCGCTGGACGGCTTCATCGCCGCCCTGTTCGTGGTGTTCGCCCTGGGAGCGATCGTCACCCGGCAGATGCGCGGGACGCTGTACCTGTTCGCCCTGCACTCCCTGGCGCTGACCGCCTCGGCGATCGTGCTCGCGGTCGCGCTGCACAGCCCGCACCTGGGCTGGGTGGCGTTCATTACGTTCTCCACCAAGGTCGTCGCGGTACCGATCGTGCTGAGCCTGGCGGCGGGCAGCGAGATCTACGAGCGTCGGGAAGTCGACCAGGTACTCACCATCCCCATGTCGGTGCTGGTCGCTGCCGTGCTGGCGCTGATCGCCTGGATGGCCACCCTGCCCCTGGTACACGCAGTGCCGGACCGGCCGTTCGCGGCGATCAACCTGCCTACGGGGCTGATCTCGATTCTTTTCGGGGCATTCACCGTTGCGGTACGGCGGGAAGGGGTGGCGCAGCTCATGGGCCTGCTGATCATGGAGAGCGGGGCCTTCTTCGCGTCCGTCTCCCTGGTGAACGAGCTCTCCGTCATCGCCGAGATCGCCGCCGCAGTGGACGTCCCGATCGCCGCGCTCGTCATCGGCCTGCTGATCCGGAACATCCACCACGTGACCGGGATGACGCGGGTCGGTTCGCTGTCGAAGCTGAGAGAATACCCGTGACCTTGCTGCTGCCCATCCTGCTGGTCCCCGCGGCCGCCACGCTGATCGCTCTTGCCAGCCGGCGCCTGGCGCCGTGGGTGACGCTGCTCGGGGCGCTGGCCGTGCTGGCGCTGGCCTCGGATGCCGCCCTGCACGTCAGCCACGGTGGAATTCTGCGCGCCCTGAACGGGGGGCTCGCGCTGGATCCGCTGGGTGCGCTGTACCTGCTGCTGGTGGCCTTCGTCGGCGTGACCGCGGCACTTTTCTCGATCGGCTATCTCCCGGCACGCGCCAGAGAACAGGCCGATGCCGGGGAACCGCCCCGCTACCGGCAGTACTACCCCCTGTTCAATATCTTCCTGGCTTCGATGCTGGCCGTGCCACTGGTCGCGAACATCGCCGTGATCTGGATCGCGATCGAGCTCACGACCATCTTCTCCGCGTTCCTGGTCGCCTACGAGAACCGCGCCGAGGCACTGGAAGCGGCCTGGAAGTACGTGGTTCTGACCAGCATGGGCGCGATGATCGCACTGTTCGGGGTGCTGGTGCTGTACTACGGGATCCACCACGAGGGCCAGCCGGTGACCTGGCACGGGCTGGCCCTCGTGGCACCGCATCTGCAGCCCGCGGTGCTGCTGATCACGTTCGTACTCTGGCTGGTCGGATTTGGCGCCAAGGCCGGGTTGGTGCCGCTGCACACCTGGCTGCCGGACGCCCACAGCCAGGCGCCCGCGTCCATCTGTGCCCTGCTCTCGGGTGTCGAGACCAGCGCCGCGCTGTACATGCTGCTGCGCATCTATCCGGCACTGGTGGCCAATCCGGGCATCGCGCGCCCCGGCCTGTGGTACCTGGTGGCGGGCCTGATCACGGTCGGCACCGCCGCCTTCCTGCTGCTGCAGGTGCAGGACTACAAGCGCCTGTTCGCCTACTCGACCATCGAGCACATGGGCATCATCCTCACCGCCTGCGGGCTGGGGGCAGGCGTCCACGAGCTGGGCACCGTCTATCAGTTCTTCGCGCACGCCTTCACCAAGTCCTTCTGCTTCTATGCCGCGGGTCTGGCGACGATCGTATTCGCCACCCAGGACATCGCATCGGTTGGCGGCCTGCTCGCGCGTTCCCCCGTGGTGGGCGGGGGGCTGCTGCTCGGGGCGGTCGCGATCGCGGGCGCGCCCCCGTTCGCCCTGTTCATCTCCGAGTTCGAGATCCTGCGGACCGGGTTTGCCGCTGGTCAGTACCTGGCCACCGGCCTGCTCACGGCGTTCATCGTGCTGGCCTTCGTCGCCATCACCTACCAGGTCGGGCGCGTGGTGTTCGGGGAACCGGCCGGCGCTGGGGCCCACGTCGAGCGGCTGCCTGCTAGCGGCCTGGCCGCCCTGGGAGTGGCGTTCGTACCGGTCCTGGTATTCGGGTTCTACCTCCCGCCGGCACTGGCTTCGCTGGTGCACCAGGCGGCGCTGCTACTCGGAGGTGGCGCATGAGCGGACGGGAAACGCTGCTGCAGGCTCTCGCCGAGAGGTACCCCGGCGCCGAAGCGCACGATGCCGGCGACCGCGTCGTCGCCACGGTCGCGGTCGACGCCATTCGCGATATTGCGACGATGCTCAGCACGGTCCACCGCTGCGAGTTCGGCACCCTGGTGGTGGAGGAGGACAATGGCGGACTGCTCGTCCGCTACTTCTTCCACAACCAGACTGGCGGAGGCCAGCTGGTGGAAGTCATCGCCCGCACCGACCGGGCCGAGCTGCCCGCCATCGGCGACCAGGTGCACGCGGCCGACTGGCACGAGCGGGAAGCCGAGGACATGTTCGGCATCCATTTCCGCGGCCACCCGTTCCTGGGTGACTTCATTCTGCACGACACCGAGTGGCCGGAGGCGGTCGAGCCCATGCGGCACGCATTCGATCCGTCCCGGCGCGAGCGCCAGCCCGGGCTGGGCCCGGACTGGCAGCCGCGCCGCCTGCTTCGGGAGCCCGGCGCGCTGGCCTTCCCCGTCGGACCGGTATGGGCCGACTACGCCGAGTCCGGACTGTGGTTGCTGGAGACGCCCGGCGAGCAGATCCGGCAGGCCCACTCGCGGCTGTTCTACAAGTACCGAGGGGTCGAGAAGATGGCCGAGGGACAGATCCCGGAGCAGGCGGTGCTGCTGGCGGAGCGCTTCAGCGGCAGCGCCGCATTCGCCCATGCTCTGGCATTCTGCCAGGCTATCGAGAAGCTGGCGGGTGGCGAGGTGCCAGCGCGCGCAAAGACGCTGCGCGTGGTATTCGCCGAGCTGGAGCGCATCCGCTATCACGCCATGACCATCGCCGAGCTGGCCGGATCGACCGGCCTGGTCGTCGCCAAGGCCATGGCGCAGGCGACCGAGGAGACGCTGCTGCGCCTGACCGGGGAGGTGTGCGGGCACCGCTACCTGTTCGGGCTGATCGCGCCCGGCGGGCTGGCCTGGAGCCCGGACCATGCGAGCCTGGCCCGGCTGAATCAGGGCCTCGGCGACGCCCTCGCGGAGCTGGGGCGCCTTGAGCGGCGGCTGGTCAACAGCTCCAGCTTCCTGGACCGGATCGAGGAAATGGGGACACTGGCTCCCGACGTTGCGGCGATCTACGGGGTCGTCGGCCCGGTGGGACGGGCGTCGGGACGCGCCGTGGACCTGCGCCGCGCGCTGCCGTATGCCGGTTACGAGGATGCCGCGTTTTCGGTGCCGACCGAGGAGGAGGGTGACGGCTATGCACGGCTGCGGGTGTTCTTCGCCGAAATCCGGGCCAGCGCCGACCTGATCCGGGAACGGCTGGCCGGACTGCCTGACGGGCCGGTCGCTGCGCCGTGGAGCCCGCAGCCCGGCGCCGGTCTGGGCTGGGTCGAGGCTCCTGCCGGTGCCGCCTTCCACTGGGTACGGCTGGATGAGGACGGGACGCTCTCGCGCTGGCGCATCGACACGCCGGGCTTCCGCAACTGGCACGCATTCCACCGTGCCGTGGAGGGAGCCGCCTTTCAGGACTTCCCCATCATCCTGGCGAGCTTCGGTCTGTCGGTCGCCGAGAACGATCGCTAGGCGACACGCCGCACACCGCGGTACGGAGCGAACGACTGGAGGACATGCTGGATGACAAACTGGGTTCTGCACGGTCTGTCGCACGGCATTCGCACCACCCGCTGGCCGAACGCCGCGGAGGAAGGCGCCGGAGTAACGCCGGGACGGCCCCGGGCCGGGCCGGGAGCCGACGATCTCGCCCGCCGCTGTCCCAGCTCGGCGCTCTCGGCGGATGCGGAGGGGGTGACTGTGGACTTCGCCCGCTGCGTACACTGCCAGCGCTGCCGGCACGGCGACGATGCGCTCTCCTGGTCCCGGGATTTCTCCTGGGCCGCACGCATCCGCGATTCCCGGCCAGCGCTGCCGGCGAGGTTCCGGCGGTCCCTGCACGTGCGCTACATCGACGCGGGGGCCTGCGGCGGCTGCATGGGAGAGGTGCGCCTGATCGACGCCCCGCAGTACAACATGCACCGGCTGGGCATCTTCATCACCGCCACGCCGCGCGATGCGGACGTGCTGCTGGTGGGCGGACCGGTAACGGAAGCCATGCGATGGCCCCTGCGCGACGCCTACGAGGCGATGCCCGAGCCCCGGCGCGTGGTGGCCATGGGCGTCTGCGCGATTGACGGCGGTGTCTTCGGCACCAGCTTCGCCAGCGCCGGTGGCGTCGCGGGAGAGATCCCGGTCGACCTGGTCGTCCCGGGGTGTCCGCCACCGCCGCTGGCCATCCTTCACGCGCTGCTCGTGGTCACCGGGCGGGCGGAAGCATCCGAGGCCACGGAACAGGCCCCGTGAAGCTCTTCGTGCCCACCCGCGCCCTGATCACGGCCCCACCGCCGGGCGCGGCCGTCGTACAACGGGTCCCCCCGCAGCGGCCGGCATCCCCGATCGCGGCCCCGGGTTCTGCGAGGCACTGACATGACCTGGATTGCCTTCGGCTACGTCGCACTCGGATTCGCGCTGACCGCCCTGGGCCTGCCTGCGGCGCGCGCCTGCCGGATCTGTCATCTTCTGGCCGCATGGGCGGCCGCGCTGCTAATGCTCATCGGAGCGGGCACCGCACTGGCCGGATCGGCACCAGCGCAAATCTCATTACACCTCTCGGTCCTGCCGGCCCTGGGCTTCACCCTGGATCCCCTGCGGGGATTCTTCCTGCTGATCGCGGCGTCGGTTCACGCGCTGTCCGTGGCTTTCATTGTCCGGGACAGCCGAGAGCATGCCGCGCTGCGGGGACGAGCCCTGCTGGCATGGACCACGCTCCTGCAGGCTGCCACCGTCGCGGTCCTGCTCAGCACGACGGTGCTGAGCTTCATGTTCACGTGGGAGGTCATGTCACTGGCGCTCTGGGCGCTGGTCACCTTCGACACCCGTAATCCGCTGCACGTCCGCGCCGGCTACGTGACGCTCGGCCTGTCGGAGGCCGGGGCGCTGGCGGCACTGGCCGGCCTCCTGATCCTGTCCGGGGCGGCCGGCAGCTCCAGCTTCTCCGGAATCGCGGCAGCAGCACCGCATCTGTCGCCCCGAGTCGTCTGGCCCGGCTTTCTCCTGACCTTCTTCGGCTTCGGCGTGAAGACCGGCATCGTGCCGGTGAACACCTGGATGGGCGCCGGCTACACGGCCGCACCACGCAGCCTGCGCCCGCTGTTCTCCGGCGCCACCATGAACCTGGGCGTGTTTTCGCTGTGGGTCATCGACGGCCCGCTGGCGACCCACGCGCTGTGGCCGGCGCTGATCGTGCTGGTCGTCGGCGCCCTCACCGCCATCCTCGGCATCGTCTACGCCCTCGTCCAGAGCGACATGTCCCGGCTGCTGACGCACAGCTCGATCGAAAACCTCGGCATCGTGGTGGCTGCGCTGGGTGCGGGTTATGCGTTCTCGGCGCTGGGAGATCCGGTCCTGGGGGGCATGGCGCTGGTGGCGGGGCTGTACCACATGCTTAACCACTCCGCCTACAAGACCCTGCTGTTCCTGGGCGCCGGCGGCATCGACGCGGTCACCGGCACCCACGCCCTCGACCGCCTGGGAGGACTGCTGCGCCGGCTGCCGCTGTTCGGCACCCTGTTCCTGCTCGGCGCCCTGGCGATCGCCGCACTGCCCCCGTTCAACGGCTTCGTGAGCGAATGGCTCACCCTGGAATCGCTGCTGCGCGTGGTACAGATCGCCGAGGTGCCGGTGCGCTTCACCTTCGCCCTGTCCGGCGCCCTGCTGGCGCTGACCGCCGGCCTGGCCATGACCTGCTTCGTGATGCTGGCCGGCACCAGCCTGCTGGGTCTGCCCCGGTCGCACGAAGCAGCCGCGGCGGCAGGCATGCCGCGCAGCGTGACCGTCCCCATGGCGGTGCTGGCGGTGGTGTGCTTCGGCCTGGGTGTGCTGGCCACCGCGGTGATTCCGGCGCTGGGGCGACTGGTGGCGCCGCTGGCGGGCGCCGACCCTACCGCGGCACTGGTGCCGGCGTTCTTCCGCAACGCGCATGGGCTCCCGGGAGCAATCGTGACCGACCTCACGCATATCGGTGCCCAGGTCGGGCGCGGCGTACTGCCCCTGCGCGGCCTGGTGGTGCTGCACTCGGGGGGACTCCCGACGCCGGTGATCTTCGCCATGTCGACCGGCCTGGTCTTCACGGTGATTGCGACCCTTGTGTTGATCGTGTGGATCCCGGCGCGCGTGTTGCGGCGGCCCCGCGTGCGCCGCGCGCCGCTGTGGGCTGCCGGGCTGGCCCGCCTGCGTCCGGAGATGACCTACAACGCCACCGCCTTCGCCGCCCCCGTGCGGGCACTGTTCGACACCTTGCTGCGCCCGGCCGTGGATGAGCACGTGGAACGCCAGGGCGCCTTCGCCACCGCCGTGCACCGCGAGTCGCGGATGGTGCATATCGCAGACCGGCTCACCCTGCACCCGCTGGTTGCCGGGATGCTGGCCGTGTCAGAGAAACTGGCGCGAATGCACCAGGGCAAGGTCAACGTCTACGCTGGCTACGTGGTCCTGGCCCTGGTCGCGATCCTGATCGCGACAGGCATCGCGCTGCGTTGACCGGTTCGGCGCCCGTCCGGAACACCCGGTCGAAACCGGTGGTTTGCGGGATCGCCGGCTCCGGAACCACGGGAGGGCCTGGCCATGATCGTCTACCTGCTGCGCCACGGACAGACGCTGCTGAACGCATCCGGCCGCCTGCGGGGCCACGACGCCGTCAACCGCGCGCTGCTCGGTACCCTGGTGCCCGAGCTGGGCAGGGATCCGGGGCGCATTCCACAGCGAACCGGGTGCTGGAACAAGCGGGTACGGGAGCGCGGCGCCTGGCACATCCCGATCCTTGACGCCCGACCAGGTGACGGACGCCACCCGTGAAGCCCGGCACCGGGATCATTGTCACGCCGGTATCGCCCCCCGGCGGACACCGCAGCACCCGACCGAAACAATTTGGACAAGACGCGATCACGTCCAGCAATCCGGCATTCCGGCCGCTGGCCGAGTCCCTGCGCTACCGCGGGTGACGTCGGACGGGCGCACAATCCCGGCTACCCGTTGCCGCACCAGGACCCACTACCTTTGGCATGCGAAATGGGCGCTCAGGGACGCGCGGTGACGATCTTGATGGGTGGCGTGGCGGCACTCCCGGCGCGGCCCTGGCCGCAACGCCGGCGCGCGTGCGCTCCCGGGCCCGGACTTCCTTACGTGCTGACCGCGGCCGCGGAGGTCTCCAGGCTGGCCCCGGCCAGCGCCTTGACCCGCGCTTCGTCGGCGGCGAGCTCCGCCGCCGGGCCCGAATGCACGATCTTGCCGTCCCCCAGCACGTAAGCCCGGTCCGCGGCCCCGAGCGCGAGCCAGGCGTTCTGCTCGACCAGCAGCACGGCGATGCCTTCGTCGCGCATGACATTGACGGTTTTCATTACGTCCTCGACGATCACCGGCGCCAAGCCCTGCGACGGTTCGTCCAGAATCAGCAAACGCGGATTGAGCAACAGGGCGCGCGCGATGGCCAGCATTTCCTGCTCCCCGCCGGACAGGCGCGAGCCCTTGCTCGAGCGCCGCTCGGCCAGCCTCGGGAACAGCTCGAAGACGGCGTCGATCGTCCAGCGTCCGCTGGTGACGGCGGGCACGCGCAGGTTGTCATAGACGCTGAGGTGGCCGAAGATCTTCCGTCCCTCGGGCACGTAGCCCACGCCCAGGCGCGCGATCTTGTGCGCCGGCCAACCGGTCACGTCCTGCCCGAACATGCTCACACGGCCCTGACTCGGGGCCGTCAGGCCCATCAGCGACCGCAGCGTGGTGGTCTTGCCCGCACCGTTGCGACCCAGCAGGGTCACGAGCTCCCCTTCCCGGACATCCAGCGAGACCCCGTACAGGATGTGGCTCTTGCCGTAGAAGGTATGCAAGCCCTCGGCGCGCAGCACGTCAGTCATTTTGCGGCTCCCAGGTAGGCGGCCTGCACCTCGGCGTTGGCCGAGATTTCCGCCGGGGTCCCCTCGGCCAGCAAGTGCCCGTTGTCCAGCACCGTGATTCGGTCAGCCACATCGAATACGATGCTCATGTCATGCTCGATGAACAGCATGGTGATTCCGTGCTCGCGGTGCAAACGGCGGACGAGTTCGGTCATGCGGTGGGTTTCCTCGTCCCCCATGCCGGCGGTGGGCTCATCCAGCATCAGCAGCTTGGGATGCCGGCTCAGGGCGATCGCCACCTCGACCAGCCGCTGGTCCCCGTGGGCCAGCTCTCCGGCCAGGCGGTCGGAGAGGTGACCGATGTGGAGGCTTTCCATCAGCTCCTCGATGCCCCGGCGCACCTCGCGCCTGCGCGCGGGGCTCAGCCACGCCTTCAGATTGTGCCCCCTGGCGGTCTCCACCGCGATCTCCAGATTCTGATAGACGCTAAGGTCGAGGAAGATCTCGGTGATCTGGAAGGTCCGGATGACGCCGCGGCGCACCAGCTTTTCCGGGGCAACCCCCTTGACCGGGCGATCGTCGAAGATCACGTCCCCGTCGCTGGGCGGGAAGAAGCCGCTGATCAGGTTGAACAGCGTCGTCTTGCCCGCGCCGTTGGGGCCGATGATGGCCCGCAATTCGCCCTCGGGGACCTCGAGCGAGATGTTCGACAGCGCCGTTAGCGACCCGAAGCGGCGCGATACGTTGCGCAGGGATAGCAGGCTCATTTCTGGATCCGTCGCTGAAAGAAGCCCAGCAGCCCCCAGGGGAAGAACAGGACCGCAAGCACAAAGATGGCACCGATGAAGGACATCCAGTTGACCGTGATGCTGCTCAGGTAATCCTGGACCACGACGAAGATCACCGCGCCCACGAGAGGCCCCCAGAAGGTACGCATGCCGCCGAGCACGCAGATGATCACGAAGTCACCGGAAAGGATCCAGAACAGGTTTTCGGGAGACGTGAAGTTGTTCAGCAGTGCATTCAGTGATCCGGCCAGGGCGACCACGAACCCGGACAGCGCGAATGCGATCCAGATGTACACCCCGATCGGCACGCCCAGGAACCGCAACCGCTTGGGATTGTCCCGGATCGCCACGAAAGTGTGGCCCAGCGGCGAATTGAGCACGAGCTTTATCACCGCGCAACCGATAGCGAAGAAAAACAGAGCGAAATAGTAGAACAACACGGGGTTGTGGATGTTGAGAACCGCATGACCGAAGTGCAGGTTGGTGCGCGAGAAGCCGGTCAATCCGTCCTCGCCGCCGGTAAAGCTGTTCCATCGCACGGCGATGAAATAGAACATCTGGCCGATGGCGATAGTGATCATGGCGAAGTAGATGCCGCGCCGGCGGACCGTGACCGGACCGAACAGGGTCGCGCCCAGCCCCCCGGTCAGCACTCCCACCAGCATCGCCAGGGGGGTACTGTGGGTCACGAACTTCAGCATCAGTCCGGTCCCGTAGGCGCCCAGCCCGAAATAGGCCGCGTGACCGAACGACAGGCCGCCGGTGAAACCCAGCAGCAGGTTGAGTCCGAGCGCCGCCAAGGCGTAGACCAGCACACGTGACCCGAGCGCGGTGTAGCCGCCGAACAGCGGCAGCCAGTACGGTGCCGAAAGCAGCAGTGCCCAGACCAGCAGCGACGGAAGGAGCTGGCGCACGCGAAACGCCGGAGCGGTGTAGCTCGCCGCAGGCGCGTTCCCGCCGGCGCTCTCGGTAGTGGGAGCATTCATTCCAGCAGCCCCTCCTGTCCCATCAGTCCCCGCGGGCGCACGATGAGCACGACGGCCATGATGATGTAGATGATGACGTCGCTCGCCGCCGGATAGTAGGTGGTCATCACCCCCGCCGCGATGCCGATGATGATGCCTCCCAGCATGCTCCCGAGCAGGCTTCCCACACCGCCCACAATGATCGCCACGAAGCTCGGCATGATCAACGACGTGCCCATGGTCGGGGTGAGCCCGAGGCGCCCGGCGGCCAGCACGCCGGCCAGACCGGCCAGCAGGATGCCCACGCCGAAGTTGATCGCACGCAAGCGGTAGATGTTGATCCCGAGCGCCGAGACCGTCTCCAGGTCGGAGTTGCCCGCGCGGATGCGCACACCCACCCGGGTGTATCGCAGCAGCGCGAACAGCCCGGCAGTCGCCAGCAGCGCCAGCACCACCAGGAAGACCCGGTAGCCGGTGATGAAGAAGTAGACCTGGCTGAGCGGATGGTTGAGCGCACTGGGGACGCTGAACGGCAGGCCGGTCGCGCCCCAGAACGTGCGGATCAGGTCCTGCATGATCATGGCCAGGCCAAAAGTGAGCAGCAAGCTGTACAGCGGGTCCCTGCCATACAGTGGCCGGATCAGTCCGCGCTCCACCACCAGGCCGAGTAAGCCGGCCAGGAAGGGTGACAGGACCAGCGCGCCCCAGAAGCCGATGGCCGGCGTCAGACTGTAGGCCAGGTAGCCCCCAAGGGCCAGGAATCCGCCGTGGGAAAAGTTGATGATACCGTTGAGGCCGAGGATCAACGACAGGCCCAACGCCATCAGGGCATAGAACATGCCGATGATGAAGCCGTTGAAGACGTTGAACAGTAGCAGCTCCACTGCGTCCTCCCGATCCGTGATGACGCGGACGGTTCCTGAAAATTGAGAGAATGCGCGGGCTGGCGCTGCAGCCGCCGCCAGCCCGCGCTACATCGTCAGGACGGGTAGGTCATGTTGCAGCCCTTCTCCTCGGCGGAGCGGGCGATCTTGGTGGCATTCACGACCTTGGCCACGTCGAAGAGCTCGGGATACTTGCCGCCCGCCTTGATCTTGCCGGGGTACTCGCTGCCGATCAGCTGGTGGTCGGCCGCGCGGTAGACCGCCTGGTTCGGCTGCAGCGCCACTTCCGGCGGCAACTCCAGCCCCTCCAGCGCCCTCACCACCTTCATCGTGTCGAGCGTGCCGGCCTTGTTTGCCGCTTGCGCCAGGGCGTGCGCGCTGGCGAAGCCGAACCAGCTGCGCGCGGTCGGCACCCGGTTCTTCGGATCCCGCTTGCGGTAGCTCTCCACGAACTCCTTGACGTGCGGTACGCCCGGCTGGTCCCAGTACCACTCCATGTTCCAGAGTCCGTACCGCGCCGAATGCGGCAGCGACTCCAGCACCTCCATCTCCATCATCGGGCCGGCGACCCCCATGTCCTTGTTCAGGCCGAACTGGGTGGCCTGCTTGAGGGTGTTGATCATGTCGTTCCCGGCGTTCAGCACCACGAGCACGTCCGGGTTGGCCGACTTGGCCTTGATCAGGTAGGAGGAGAAGTCGGTGGTCCCTAGCGGCGCCAGCCCGTTCCCGAGGGACTCGCCGCCCGCTTGCTTGAGCTGGGCCAGGTAGTCGCGGTGCAGGGCATGTCCGAACGCATAGTCCGGGGTGATGAAATACCACTTCTTGCCGTACGTCTCGAAGATGGTCTTGAAGTCACCCGCGGTGAGCAGCCACGTGGTGGAGCAGGTCCGGAACGTGTTCCACCGGCACTTGTCTCCGGTCACGGCGTCGGCATGTCCACCGGTATCCAGATACAGGGTGTTCATGTCGTGGGCCGCCTGCGACAGCGCCAGGGCCACGGCTGAGGACACGGCCCCCATCAGGAAATGCACCTCGTTGCGATTGACCAGCTTGCGCGCCTTCTGCACCGACTGGCCGACGTTGGCGGCGCTGTCCTCGATTAGCAGCTGCATCGGCCGCCCCAGAATGCCGCCGTTGGCATTGATCTGGTCGACGGCGAGCTTGGCGCCCCGGATCTCGTTGCCCCCCAACGCTGCATAGGTCCCCGTTTGGGGATCGATCATGCCGATCTTGACCGGGTTGTCGCTCTTGGCGAAGACGTTCACGGCAGGATACATAAGCACGCCTGCCCCCAGCGCGATCCCGGACTTCAGGAAGCTTCTCCTGCTAATACTGACGTCGTCGAGTATGCTCATTTGACCTTATCCTCTGGTTCGTCTCTCTCCACACGTGAAGACGGGCGGATTCGTGCTGGCGTCGATCCGGGCCGTCGTCGGATGGCAGGCGCGGGGCCGGTGCCCCGGCCCTGCCGACAAGGAGACTGGCCAGGTATGCATGAGCGAGGGCGCGTCGCACCGGTGCCCGAAGGCCTTCCAGCCGGTGGTAGCCGCAGGCGCGGCGAGTGTCACCGCGTCTGCGCAGACCCATGGCGAGCGGAGTTGCCTGAAGTGCCTCGCACCATAGCCGTCGTCTCCTCGATTCTTCACGGAGCTCGCATGGGGCATGTTCGGTGTCCCTGGCCGGCGCGATCTGCCCGCTAGGGCACACGAGCCAGGACGAATCGGCCGCCGGACGGCACGACCCGCTGCTGGTTCCCGCCCGGCCAAATCGACGCCTGCGCGCGGAGCGCCCGCCGGCCGGGCGCCGGGAGATGCTGTAACTGCCGACGCGGCGCTGCGAGCGAAGCCGGCGTGACCGTAGCCGGTCACCTGCGCTCTCTTCGGTCACCGGGGAACTTGCGTCAAAAGTGGAAATGGCTCCAATCATCACCCTTTCCGCTCGCAAAGCTGGCTTCGGAGCCCGGAAAGCCTGGGCAACCCCCTAGCGCCCGCACCGCGACCGGGGATATCGGTCCCCTACCCCGGCCACGCGCCCGCATAGCCCATCCACCGGGACTTCGGTATTACCGCCGCCCCTTGTGCTCAGGCAAGGTCACTATTGCAGATGCTTACTCGCACTGACGCGTCATTCCGACACGATTCGGACATCCGGTATCGGAGCAGCGCCACCCTCGTTTCGTTGTTCTTGGTCGCGTCACGGCCCAGGAGCCTGGGCTGCCATAGCCGGCAGCCGCGGCAATTCGGGGGAGCCGTCACCAGAACGGACCGCACGCGCCACCTTACCTGACAGATTGCGGCGTCCCGTCGCGGCCGTCAAGTCCCGCCTTGCGGAGACAGGGCCGATGTCGGCAAAGCCGGCGTTGGCCCGGTCCCGGGTAAGCGTGCCAGGCAGGGGGCATCTCACACCGACGCCTCGGCGGGCGGTCTTGCGTGCGCCGGCGGTACCGCCGGCATACGTCGCGACGGGTTGTTAACCGCTCGCTTGCTGGGGCACATCGCTCAGTCAGCAGCCAACGAGGCTCCCGGGCTCCGATTCCAACCTCGCAGCCCGCGCGCCGGGGAAGGAGCCACACCATGCATCAACCGCCGTTACCCGCCCGCCCTCACCCGGCATATCCGGGGCTGCGGCCAGCGCGCGGCGCAACTGCCCACGCCTCCATGCGACCTCCGAGTTACGCCAGGACCAAAACCGCGCACGCGAAATCGTCGATGCGCGCCAGGCTCCCCGCGAGCGGTTCCTGCGCCGTGACGCGTCCGGCGCGGACCCGCCCGGCCGCGCCGATCGGCGTTCTGCTCATGGGTCGTCTACCTCGTCGGCTTGCGCCGAAGCCGGGCCAGCGACCGGGACCGCCCTGGCCTCAAGTGCCCCGGAACCGGGGCTCGCGCTTCTCCAGGAACGCCTGCTGGCCCTCGACGTAGTCGCGGCTCTCGTAACAGGCACGGATCGCCGCCTGTACCGCCACCTCGTCGGGAGCCTCGGGCGCGCCCGCGATGCGGCACAGAGCCAGGCGCGCTGCCCGCAAAGTCAGCGGCGCCAGGGCCGCGATCGCCTCGATGCGCTTGCGGGTAACGGCCTCGAAGCTGTCCTGGCCGAACGCTTCCTGCACCAGGCCGATGCGGGCGGCCTCACGCCCGTCGAAGCTGCGGGCCGTAAGAAACAGGTCCGCGGCCCGTGCCGTACCGAGGACGCTGGCGAACCGCTGCATCCCCTCGAGCGCGTAACCCAGCCCGAGGCGTCCGGCGGGCATGCGAAAGCGCGCATCTTCCGTGCAGTAGCGCAGGTCACAGGCGATGGCCAGCGCCATCCCGCCACCCATGCACACTCCGCGGATCACCGCCACCGTGGGATGGCGGCTCGCGGCCAGCGCCCGCTGTGCCGCCGCGACCGCGGCGCCGTAGCGGGCGCGCTGCTCGGGGTCGCCGCGCTGCGTGGCGAACTCGGAGATGTCCGCCCCGGAGACAAACGCCCGGCTGCCGCTCCCGCTCAGCACCACGACCCGCGTGTCCGCGTCTGCATCTGCCTCGGCGGCCGCGCGCGCCAGCGCCTCCCACATGGACAGGGACATGGCGTTGTAGCGCTCCGGGTTCGCGATGCGGATGTGGAATTCGGCACCTGCGCGAGCGGTCTCGATCCGTCCCGCGGGCCGCTGCCCGGCATCTGTCATGGGTGTCGCTCCTGTGGTCAGACCACGCCGTCGCGGCGTAAGCGGTCGATGCTGGCACGCGAGTAGCCAACTTCACGCAGCACCTCCTCGGTATGCTCCCCCAGGCCCGGGGCACCCCGCGCCACCGTGGCCGGGGTGCGGCTGAGAACCACCGGCTGCGTGAGGAAGCGCCGCTCCCCACCGCTGGAGACGGGCGCGGCCTGCGCAACCCCCAGGTGCCTTACCTGCGGATCCTCGAACACCTCCGGCACCGAGTACACCGGCCCGGCGGGTATCCCGGCCCGGTTCAGCAGCTCGACCCAGTGCGCCACCGTCCCGTCGAGGAATACCTCTTGCAGCGCGGCGTTGAGATGCCGGCGGTTGTGCGCGCGCAGCGCGGCACTGGCAAACTCGGGCTCCTCCAGCCACTCCGGACGCTGCAGCGCCCGACAGAATGCCTCCCACATGCCGTCTCCCGCGACCCCCAGGTTGAACGCCCCGTCCGCCGCCGAGAACAGGCCCATGGGACTCGTGGTGGGGTGATCATTGCCCTGCTGCACCGGAACCTCGCCCTCGTTTAGGTAGCGCGCCGCCTGGAAGTCCATCATCGCGATCTGCGCATGGAGCAACGAGGCGTGCACCCATTGCCCCTCGCCGGATTCCTCGCGCTCGTGCAGCGCGGCCAGGATGCCGATGGCGGTATACAGTCCGGTGCTGGAATCGGCCACGGCCAGGCCGGCCCGCACCGGCCCCTGTCCCGGCAGGCCGGTCACCGACATCAGGCCCCCCATGCCCTGGATCACCTGATCGAAGCCGGGCCGGTCAGCATACGGGCCGCTCTGGCCGTAGCCGGATATGCTGGCCAGCACGATGCGGGGATTGATCCGGCGCAGCGAGGCGTAGTCCACTCCCAGCCGCCGCTTGACCTCCGGCCGCCAGTTCTCGACCACGACGTCGGCGTCGGCGACCAGCCGTGCGAAAATCTCCCTCGCCGCGGCCTTCTTCAGGTTCAGGGTCAGCGAGCGCTTGTTGCGGTTCAGGTTCTGGAAGTCTCCCCCGAGGCGGTCCCCGGCGAACATTGCGTCGTTGGGATCGGTCCGCGGCGGCGGCTCGACGCGGATCACGTCCGCACCAAAGTCCGCGAGCATGCGCACACAGGTTGGTCCGGCGCGCACCCGTGACAGGTCGAGGACGCGGAAGCGCTTCAAGGCCGTGGCTGTGGCGACGCGAGGCATGGCGGGAGTCCGTTGCCGAATCCGGGCTAACATGCCTCAACCCCCTGGCGCTTGTCGACCGCACGCGGCTCGCCGGGCCCCGGAGACTCACGCTCTCCGCCTGGGACGAAGCTTGTCGCGGCAGCCTAGGCGTGAAACCCTTGGTGCGAGAGCCCGCCGTTCGGCCTGACCGGAGACAGGCCCCGGCCGGCACCCGCACATCCCCGAGCAAGCCGGATTTCGCCATGGCCACGAGCAACGAGGTTTCCCCGAGCGTCCGCCTGCATCCCCGCGACAATGTGGTGATCGCCCGCACCGACCTCTCGGCAGGCACGGCGATTGCCGCCGAACGCGTGAGCACGGCCGGCCGCATCCCGGCCGGGCACAAGATCGCTGTCACCGAGATCGCCGCGGGCGCACCGGTGCTGCGCTATGGCCAGGTGATCGGCTTCGCCGCGGGCGCGATCCGCGCCGGTGCGCACGTGCACGAGCACAACCTCTTGATGGGTGAGCTGGAGCTCGACTACGGCGTCTGCCGGGACGCCCGCGAGACCGCTTACGTGGACACCCCCGCGACCTTCCGGGGTTACCTGCGCGCCGACGGCCGCGCGGCCACCCGCAACTACGTCGCGGTGATCAGCAGCGTCAACTGCTCGGCGACCGCGGTGCACCAGGTCGCGGACGCCTTCCGCCTGTCCGGCGAGCTGGCCGAGTACCCCAACGTCGACGGGGTGGTGGCGCTGGCCCATGGCTCGGGCTGCGGGATGGCGGCCCGGGGCCAGGGCTTCGAGGTGCTCGAACGTGTATTGGCCGGCTATGCGCGCCAGGTGAACTTCGGCGCCGTGGTCCTGATCGGCCTGGGCTGTGAGGTGATGCAGCTGCGGACCCTGCTCGCGGACGCGGGGCTGCGCCGGGATGCGCGGCTGGCCACCATGACCATCCAAGGCGTCGGCGGCACGCGCAGTACCGTCGAACGGGCCTGTGCGCGCGTGCGCGAGATGCTGCCCGAGGTCAATCGCGTCGAGCGCCAATCCCTCTCCGCGTCGGAGCTGTGCCTGGCGCTGCAGTGCGGCGGCTCCGACGGCTACTCCGGCTTCACCGCGAACCCGGCGCTGGGTGCGGCCGTGGACCGCCTGGTCCGCCACGGCGGCAGCGCGATCCTGTCGGAGACGCCGGAGATCTATGGCGCCCAGCACCTGCTGACCCGGCGCGCTGTCAGCCCCGAGGTGGCGCGCCGGCTGCTCGAGCGCATCCGCTGGTGGGAGGATTACACGCGCCTGCTGGGAGCCGAGATGAACAACAACCCGTCCCCCGGCAACAAGGCCGGTGGTATCACCACCATCGTGGAAAAGTCACTGGGCGCGGTGGCCAAGGGCGGGACCACCAACCTCACGGCGGTCCACGAGTACGCGGAGCCGATCAGCGAACGCGGACTGGTGTTCATGGACAGCCCGGGCTACGACCCGGTGTCCGCGACGGGACAGGTGGCCGCAGGCGCCAACATGCTCTGCTTCACCACGGGGCGAGGCTCGGCCTTCGGCTGCAAGCCGGTGCCGTCGATCAAGCTCGCCACCAACTCCCGCCTGTACCGCCACCAGGCCGAGGACATGGACCTCGACTGCGGCGGGATCGCGACCGGCAGCGAGACCGTCGATGCTTGCGGCGAGCGGATCTTCCGCAAGATACTGGCCGTCGCGTCCGGCGAGAAGACCGCGAGCGAGACGCTCGGCTACGGCGATCATGAGCTGGTGCCGTGGCAGCTGGGGGCGACGATGTGAGGACGCCGCGCCGTGCGCAACGCAGGAACCATACCTGATGCCACGCAAGCTGTTCGAGCTGGTCGGCCGCGACGACAACCGCTTCAGTCCGTACTGCTGGCGCACGTTGATGGCGCTGACGCACAAGCGCCTGGACTTCGAGCGGGTGCCCTGCCGGTTCACCGACAAGGAGCGCATCGCCTTCAGCGGACAGGGGCGGGTGCCCGTGCTCAGCGACGGCGCGCACACGGTGCACGATTCCTGGACCATCGCGGAGTATCTGGAGGACAGCTTCCCCGACCGCCCGCCACTCTTCCCCGGCGGCACCCCTAGTCGGGCACTGGCCCGTTTCGTCAACGCCTGGGCCGACACCGCGATCAACCCGGTGATCCTGCGCCTGGTCATCCTGGACCTCTTCCGGCACGTCGACCCGGCCGACCAGGACTACTTCCGTCGCACCCGCGAGGAGCGCCTGGGCGATACCCTGGAGAACCTGCACGCCACCCGTGATCGCCACATACCCGCCTTCCGGGCCGCGCTCAGGCCCCTGGAGACACTGCTCAAGAGCCAGGCCTTCGTCAGCGGGGAGGCCCCCGCGTACGCCGATTTCATCGTCTTCGGGACCTTCCAGTGGGCGCGCCTGACCAGCCCGCTGGACCTGACGGCCGAGACCCCGGCCATCCGCACCTGGCGCGAACGCATGCTCGACCTGTTCGACGGCCTGGGACGTCGCGCCAGGCCGGCGCAGTGATTCCATCCGCATACACGTTCAAAGGAGGCCCGGGCAAGACCGCCGCCGCCGTGAACCTGGGCTAGCTCGCGGCCGGGGCCGGTCTCCCGACATTGATCTGGGACCTCAGCAAATCCGCGCGCTCCCCGGGAAAACGGATCTATGCTTGTCCGGCGCCGCAGGGACCCGGGACACCGGACCCGCTCCCGCATTGACATCCGTCACTCGCCCCGGCAGGCGGCATGGCGACAATGGCAGCCACCTGTGGCCTGGGAGCCCCGCGATGGTCGCCAAGAGCCGGATCCTCGACAGCCTGGGCGAGAAAGCCCTGCTTCTGCCGCAGTCCGTCACCGCCGCGCTGCTCGCCAATGACCGTGTCAAGTATTATCTTACCCTGCTGCAGGCGGCGGCCCTGCAGGCGACATCGCCCGCGGAGCAGCCGCCGGACCTGACCGCCGAGCGCGTCGCAAGCGGCGAACCGGACGCTTCCCTGGACGGCGTGCCGGCACGCAGCGAACGTCGCGAAACCGGGGAACTGTACATCCCGGAAATCTCCCGGATTCACCACCGGATCCTGGACGCTGTCGCGCGCATGCTCCGTCCGATCGAGGCCGCGGCGGAAGATGGGGGCGCCGCCCCGGAGTACGCCGCCAGGCTGCGCAGGCTGACCGCGTCGGCCCCGCGCTTCGACGGTGACTGCGTCCCTCCCGGGTTCATGACGTCTCTGACCAGCGTGGACCGCTCTGCCGGAGACAGCATCCATCTCCTGGTCATGGACCTGCACAAGGCCCTGAACCGGGTTCAGGCCGCCATTGCCGAGGAGAACATCCGCGGCGCACGCGTGTACGGGATCGAAGCGGCCGACCGGGCGCCGATCGAGGCGTTCCAGGAAGGTGTCCACGCCACCGCGCACCTGAAGTTCGACCATCCGGGACTGGGAACCACCGCAACACGCGCGGGCGGCCGCCTGGTCATCCAGAACGACATCGGCACGACGGATGCGCATGTGCTGATCGTACGCGTGGACGGTCTGTCCGTTACCGTGACCAGCACGGACGTGCACCCGCAGCGACTGCGTTTCTTCGAATCGCTGTTCGAGCGCTACCCGGTGCACTGGCAATCCGGACACGCGCGGCCTGCGCAGAAGCTGCGTGCCGGTGAAGCATTCGAGACCTCCACGGGACGGCTCGAGGCGCAGACGCAGGACGAACTGCTCGGGTTTCTGCGCTTTCTCGGTTCCCGGATCGTTTTTCTCATCGACTGGAACCGCGCACGCAAGCGGCTGCGCCAGTTCACCGGCAAGAAGGACGCAATCGCCCTGCTCAGCTGGGCGACTCGGGAAGAGGTCGGTCACCGCGCCTTTCTCGAGCTCGGCGGTGAGGAGCTGATCTACCAGGCGGTACGTCACTCCGCAGGGCTGAGCGTGCAATACGGCGAGCGTCTGGAAACGCTGCTGGGCACTGACGTGCTGCTCGCCTACCTGAAGTACGTGTTGCGCACCACCAGCCGTGGCCTGGTCGAGCGCAAGTCCCCGGCACTGATCCGCGACGAGATAAGAGCCGAGCTGCTGCGCCAGTTTCACAGCGTGCAGCAGATCGTTCTGGAACTCGCGGCCCGGCAGAGCGACCTGATCTTCGACCTCGCATGCGGCGTGCGCGACGGGCTGCTCTACACGCCGGTGGGAGCCGACGATCATCGCCTGCCCCGGCTCGCGGCTCGCGCCACGGGGCTGGAGCATCAGGCCGACGACCTGGTCCGGCGCAGCAACGAGCTGGCACGCGAGCGACACGTGCCCGCTCTGCTCACCGCGCTGATCGCCAGAAGCGACGACATTGCAGACCACCTCGAGGAAGCCACGTTCCTGATGGGATTCCTGCCCCGGATCGACCAGGCCACGCAGGTGCTCGCCACGGTACGCGAGCTGGCCAGGCTGCTGGTCGACGGCGCACAGGAGCTGGTGAAATGCATCGCCTATGCGCCGCTGATCCGTCGGGCAGCGGCCAGTGACGATGTCCACGCCTTCCTGGAGGCAGCCAATCGCCTGGTCGCGATCGAGGAGGAAACCGACGCTGCCCAGCGCCGGGTAACCGAATGCCTGATCAACGAGGTGCTGGGCGCGCGGGAGATGTTCGTGTTCTCGGAGCTCGTTCGCTACCTGGAGAAAGCGGCCGACCAGATGGCACGTAGCGCGGCGATGCTTCGGGAATATGCACTCACGGATACCATCGGCGCCTGGTGAACCGCTCATGGATGCAGACAGCGTTTACGTGATCGGCCAGGGACTGTCCACCACCGGGGTGACCCCGGAGGCCGCGGGAGCCAAGGGCTGTCAACTGTTGCGCATGGAGAGCATGCGTCTCCCGGTCCCTCCCGGATTCATTCTCGGTACCGCGTTCAGCCGCCGTTATTTCGAATCGGGGCAGCACCTGCCCGAAAACCTTCCGGAGCAGATGCGCGCTCACCTGCGCATCCTTGAGACGCTGACCGGCAGGGTCTTCGGCAGCAGTCGCCGCCCGCTGCTGGTATCCGTGCGCTCGGGTGCCCCGGTCAGCATGCCCGGCATGATGGACACGGTGCTCAATATCGGGCTCTGCACGGAGACCGCGCTCGGCCTGAAGCGCCTGACGGGCAATCCCCACCTGGTGTGGGACGCCTACCGCCGCCTGGTCCAGGCATTTGCGGAGGTGGTCCACAGCAGGCCCGGGACCGAGTTCGAATCGCTGGCAGCGCAGCGGCTCGAGAGAGCCGGCACGGACACCCTCCAGGAGCTTGATTCGGCGGCTCTGCAGAGCCTGGCGATGGAAAACCTGGAATGTTACGAACGGCTTGTCGGTCAGCCGTTTCCCCAGGATCCCGTTCGGCAACTGTGCGACGCCGCGGAGGCGGTCATTCGCTCCTGGCAGAGCCCGAGGGCGCGGGAATACCGCAGGCTGCACCGCCTCGATGACGCGCTGGGCACCGCGGTTACGGTCCAGGCGATGGTCTTCGGCAACTCGGGAGGCACCTCGGGCTCGGGAGTCGGCTTCTCCCGCAACCCGGCCACCGGCGAGCCCGGTCTGTACCTGGATTTCGTCTTCAACGCCCAGGGTGAAGATGTCGTGTCGGGCCGCCGCAGGATCTCGGAAGAGCTGCAACTGGCCGCCGTACTGCCATCCGCCTATTCGGAGTTGGGGCGCGCCGCCGACGCCCTGGAACGAGAATTCCGGGACCTGCAGGACTTCGAGTTCACGATTGAGGAAGGTCGCCTCTATTTCCTGCAGACACGTGCGGCCCAGCGGACACCGCTGGCCGCACTGAGGGTTGCAGTCGACATGGTGAACGAGGGACTGATCTCGCCGGCTACCGCATTGCAGCGGCTCGAGGTCTACGATCTCGACACCCTGCTCCACAAGCGTGTCCGCCCTGATGGCCAGGCCGCCATCGGGCATGCCGTCACCGCGGGCACGGGCGTGGCGGTCGGACGCCTTGTCCTGAGCGGTGATCGCGCCCGCGAACTCGCCGCGGCCGGCGAGCCCGCGATCCTGGTGCGTCCCGACCTGTCCGCCGAAGACGCGGCCGGTATTGCCGCCGGCGCGGGCGTCCTGACGATCCGCGGTGCCCGAACCTCGCACGCGGCCGTGGTCGCACGCCAGATGGGCAAGGTCTGTCTGGTCGGATGCCGGGACCTGGTAATCGAACCGGAGCGGAGCTGCGTGACGCTCGGAGGACAGACCATCCGGGAAGGGGAATGGATCAGCCTCGACGGGGATGCAGGGCAGGTCTTCGTGGGTCAGGTGGCAATCGAGACCGAGCGTCCTGATGACCTGCTGCGAGAGGTCGAGCGCTGGCGCGCGGAGCAGGGCTCCGCGGTCGAGGGGACGTGACCGGCAGCGTGCGAATCTGCACCGGGAAGATCCCGCGCGAGGGGCGCGCACCCGGGTCTCGCCGCCCGGCACGTGGAGCAGGTCGTTGACGCTGATCAACAGCGCATGATCGGTGCCGCGCGATCATTGCATTCCCCACCGGGTCCGCCCCGATCTCCGCACGGGAACACAATGCCATGCCTGACCGCGCTCCGCCCTACCCCGACACGCCGAAGAAGCAGGCGTACAAACGCGAGCTGCGCGGCCTGCAGATCGAGCTGGTCAAGCTGCAGAAGCACATCATTGCTCGCGGCGACCGCATCCTGGCGCTGTTCGAGGGTCGTGACGCCGCCGGCAAGGACGGCACCATCAAGCGCGTCGTGCAGCACCTCTCCCCGCGCGAGACCCGTGTCGTGGCGCTCGGCAAACCCTCGGACCGGGATCGCACGAGCTGGTATTTCCAGCGCTACGCACCGCATCTTCCGGCGGCCCAGGAAATGGTCCTGCTCAACCGCAGCTGGTACAACCGGGCCGGCGTGGAACGGGTGATGGGCTTCTGCAGCGACGCCGAGTACCAGGAGTTCGAGGCTCCCTCCGTAAAGCGCGATGCCATCGGAAACACCGGGGGATGGGAAGACCCGTTCCAGCAACCACCGTGTTCTTGACAAGCGCGGTCGCGGTTGACAGGATCAAATTATCATAACGCTAACCTTCGTTATGCGAGCCACTTGCGGCCGGTTCCCTACGGTGCCTATCCGGGCCTCGCCAAGGCGGCTTGGTCACAGCTGGTACCCCGCCGCGCCGTGACGTACCGCGGCTGCTGCGCAAGACCCTCCTGGCAGAGCCGAAAACGGAGCCCCGGGGAGTCCGAAATCGGTCGGGCTACAGCCACCCGGGCACCGGGAAGGGGAAGCAACCCGCGGGCCCGGGACGCCGCAACCAAGGCGATTACCCCAAGCCGAGCTGCGAGAAGTCTGGTAGCGCTGCTCGCATATGAGTTGGGTCGATAAAGCGGCACCAAGGCCCCGCACATGGTGATACAGAGGAAATCGCTGCGACGACTAATCACACTGGTGGTGATGGCAGCGGCGGTAATGCAGATCCTCGATACCACCATTGTCACCGTTGCACTGCCCCACATGCAGGGATCGCTTGGCGCCAATGCGGATCAGATCAGCTGGGTCCTCACCAGCTATCTGATTTCATCGGGAATCTTTATGCCCCTGACGGGCTATTTGACCGACCGGATCGGTCAGCGGACGTACCTGATGATCAGCATCGTCGGCTTCACCATCGCTTCGATGCTCTGCGGCTTGTCCATGACCCTCAATGAAGTTGTATTGTTTCGCCTCGCCCAGGGAGTCGCCGGAGCTGGTCTTGTGCCCACCGCGCAGGCAATTTTGGTCAACATCTATCCGGCGGAAGAGCGCGGCCAGGCGATGGCGATTTTCGGTATCGGCGCCATGTTCGGCCCCATAATGGGGCCCACACTGGGTGGCTATCTCACCCAGTTTCTCTCCTGGCGCTGGACGTTCTTCATAAACCTGCCCGTGGGATTGCTGGCACTGACCGGCACTTGGCTGTTCGTTCCTGACACGGAACGTGTGCGCCGCAATACCGACTGGCTGGGATTCGCCTTACTGATCGTGGCAGTGGCCTGCATGCAAGTTACGCTAGACCGTGGCCAACAAGATGGCTGGTTCAGTGCACACCTGATTCAGGGAACGTGTCTACTCTCAGCGCTCGGCTTCCTCGCGCTAATCACACGCAACTGGATGATGGGTAGAAAGGCGATTTTCCGGCTGAGCGTATTCCGGGATCGGAACTTTGCTTCTTCCTGCCTCATCCTGGCAGTAATCATGTTCAGTATGTACGGCGTGATGGAGCTGCAGCCGTTAATGATGGAAGCGCTGCTCGGCTATCCCGCTTCCACGACGGGACTTTTGCTGGCACCGCGTGGTATTACCTCGATAATCGCCATGTTTCTGGCAGGCGCATTGATACGACGCACAGGTGCGCGCCCGCTAATTCTCTGCGGCCTGATCTTCGTCTTCATTGGAACATACGTGGTCACTTGGTACAGCCCGGGGGTCGGACCGTGGTGGCTCGGCTGGCCGGTAGCCGTACAAGGGTTCGGGCGCGGATTCGTCTTCGTGGCACTGGCCACGGCCGCTTTTTCGACTCTGCCGAAGGAGGATTCGGTCGAGGCTGCAGGTATCCGTCAGTTGGCTCGAGTTATCGGTTCGTCCGTAGGTGTTTCCCTCAGCAGCACGGTACTGACACGCGAGAGCCAGATCGGCTGGGACCAGATCGGTGCTCATGTCAACGGTTGGTCGGAAGCCACACAACATTTTCTCGGGCGCTTCCACCTTTCGCCCGACTCGCCAGAGAGCCGCGCGCTGCTCGAACATATTGTGGGTCACCAAGCCCACTGGCGGGGGATGCTCGACGCGTTCTACATGTTGGCTTTCACCGGGCTGCTGGCGTTACCTCTACTACCCCTGATTCAGCGGGGGGTCGGGAAAATCCATCACGGGAATCTTGGAACCCGATCGCGTGCCGTCGTGGAGTGACGGGCTACCTTCGCTTTCCATGCTTCCGGGGGTGACAAGTCCTGTAACCGCATCTCAAGCCGCCATGACAAACATAGAGTAAACCCGGCGCTATTTTCGACATTGGTAGCTTTGCCGCATGCATCAATCCGGCTGATCAAGGAGCCACAAAATGGGTGAGACTGACCTTCGCGCACTCGGAGACTCGTGCTGGACGGACTTCGACTTTCGAACCTGGAACCGCGCAATCCAGGGAAGCCAGGTAATCCCTGTTACGGAAAATATCGCCTACATTGCCACCCGTGGAATCGTCGGCAACGTCACGCTGATCGCAACCGACGATGGCCTGGTCGTAGTGGACACGGGCAGCCGCAACACCGCCGAACAAGTGCATGATGCGATCCGGCGTTGGTCGGACGACCGCATCAACACCGTCATTTACACGCATGGACACATTGACCACGTCTGCGGAGTGTCCCTGTTTGATGAAGAAGCAGAGCGTCACAATGTAAAAAAGCCCATGGTTGTTGCTCACCAGAACGTCGAGCGAAGATTTGAACGTTACCAAGAGACTTCCGGCTGGAACGCCAGGATCAATGGCCGGCAGTTCAAGGTCACAGGCTTTCAATGGCCGGAGGAGTACCGGCGTCCGGATACAGTCTACGATCGAAACTGCACTTTGGCGGTGGGGGGGCGCACGATCGAGCTGTCTCACGGCATCGGCGAGACTGATGACCATACCTGGATATGGGTTCCGGATGCTCGGACCGTCATATCGGGGGACTTTGTGATCTGGGCCGCGCCCAACGCCGGGAATCCGCAAAAAGTGCAGCGGTATGCTCTCGGATGGGCCCGGGCGCTGCGCGCGATGTCGGAAAAACGAGCGGAAGTCCTCATTCCGGGGCACGGTCCTGCCGTGTTTGGCGCGGATCGGGTTGCCCGAATGCTGGATGACGGTGCTGAATTTCTGGAATCGATTCACCACCAGACCATAGACTGCATGAACGCGGGGATGAAGCTGTCGGACGTACTTCACGAAGTCGAGCCACCAGCCGGCCTGCTCGAACGACCGTACCTGAAACCGACCTATGACGACCCCGAGTTTGTGGTCAGAAACGTGTGGCGCCTCTATGGGGGATGGTTTGACGGAAATCCGGCAAACCTCAAGCCGGCGCGAGATAGCGACCTGGCTACGGTCATGGCCGAACTCGCGGGCGGCCCCGCTCAGCTCGCGAAGAAAGCACTGGAGTTCGTGGGCTACGGGGAACTGCGACTTGCAGGTCATCTGGCGGAGTTCGCAGCCCTCGCGGATCCTGAATCACAACAGGCGCACCAAGCCAGATTGGCGGTTAATGAGGCGCGGGCCAAAGCCGAGAGTTGTCTGATGGCCAAAGGCATTTTCACGGATGCGGCAGAGGAGTCGCGGGAAGCCCTCGGAGGCGGCCGTTCGAAGAGCTCGAATCCGCGGATTGGCTGAATGTATAGTTCCCCTGGAACGCGGCAGCGGGTTGTTCGGCCAACCCGTGCCGATCAAGGAGTGGCTTACTGGGCATTTTGGAAAAAACGCTGATCGTGATCAAAGCCAATGCCTTGTACCGGCATATGCCTCAGCAACAGGAGGCGGACCCGACGGCGCCGCCGGATTCGGCGCGCGCCCATAACGTCACGGATCTAGCCAGTCGGATCGCGAAGGAGCAGCAGCCGCGGGACTGGTGCTGACCCACGACGAATCGATCTTCCAGCGCTTCGGCCGGCGAATCGGCTTGCGGCATGGCGGGATGGTTTCGATGTAAGGCGTGGCGCGGGGAGATGGTGCGGATGCGTCACGGGGCGGTCGAAGAGCGCGGCTCCCAAGCCGTCACCGGTGATCGAGGTCCGGTGTGGCCGGCGTTCAGCGGTCGCTCACCAGGGTGCAGGCCTCGTCCCGGTGTCGGCTGTCGGGCGGAGCCCGCCCGACGAGGTTGCGGCAGTAGGTCTCCCGGATGAACGCCGAGGCGATCAGGCTGAGCATGACCAGGGCAAAGGAGAACCACAGCGCGTGGCGGTAGTCCGCAAGGCTGTAGAAGCGTGCACCTTCGGCCATCCGGCCGGTCCAGCCGAGATCCAGCAGCCAGCCGAGGACCGGTTGTGCCACCGCGACCCCCAGGAACAGCCCGGTGTTGACCGCCGCCATCGCCATGCCGGCCTGGCGGGGCGGCACGGTTTCGCTCGCCGCCGCATAGGCCACGCTGGTTCCGGATCCGATCAGCCCGATCAGGCCGCACAGGCTGAGCCCTTGCCAGCCAGGTGACCAGGGAGCCAGCAGGAACACCAGCCAGAGAAAGCCGGTAATCAGCGGCCCCCCGATCATGAACGGCTTGCGTCGTCCGACGCGGTCGGAAAGCCAGCCGGCCAAAAGCGCACCCACGGCCAAGCCGGCCATCGCCGCTGTCGGGTAAAGCGAGGCCCGCGTGCGGGAGAGCCCGAAACCTTGATGCATCAACGGAACGCCCCAGAGCCCGACGAAACCGAAAAAACTCCCCCCCAGACCGAACTGCGCGCACAGCCCGGCCCACACCTGGCGGTTGCGCAGTACCGCCAACAGGTCCCGTCCCCAGTGCGCCACGGGCATCGCGTACGCGTGAGATTCGCCGGCGGCTGGATCGAAGCCCGCGTGCTCGGGCCGGTCCCGGACGTAGGCCAGAGTGAACAAGCCGAGGACCAGGGAGAGAACGCCCGCGCCGGCAAAGACCGTACGCCAGCTGAGCCACAGCAGGACCACGGCAAACGGACCCGCCGCGAGCACAGAGCCCAGGTTGCCGACGAACATGCTCAGACCGTTTGCGGCCCCGTGCCGTTCCGGACGGAACCAGGTGGTGTTGATCTTCAGCAGTCCGATGAAGATCGTCGAGGCCCCCAGTCCCATGAGAAAGCGCCCCGTGGCGGCGGCAGCGAAGGTCTGTGCCAGGCCGAAGACGATGGATCCGGCCCCGGCCAGCAGGGCCCCCACACCGGCGCTGAGGCGCGGCCCAACGGTGTCCGCGAGAATCCCGGCCGGCATTTGCATCGCCGTGTACACATAGAAGTACGTCGCCACCAGGACGCCCAGCGCCACCCCGGAGGCATCGAAGGCTTTCATCAGCGTGCCGGCGACGACCCCCGGGGCCATCCGGTAGAAGAACCCCAGCAGGAACGAGAACGACAGCACCGCGTACAGGCGCCAGCGGATCCACTCGAAGGCCAGCCCCCGAGCCGGTCGAAGCGCCGGCCCTTCCCGGAGCCGATGTTGCCGCATTCCCCCCTCCTTTGCCGCTTATGGATTGGCTCGCCGGCGACGCTGCCTTCGAGCGGAGCGGGCCGGGCCCGCACCGGCGCGGGTGGTGCGCAGCGAAGGCCGACGGTTGCGCGGGAGCCAGCCCCGATGATGCACCATGCGGGCACGCGGGGAAACGGCCGCGTCGGGAGAGCGGCCGGGCCGCCGTGCTCCCTGTCCAGGCAGTGCCCGCGGTTGCTGCGGAAGGCGGTGGCCCGCCAGGCGAGCGCAGTGCATTCCGGATCGGGCGACCGGGATATCCCGGGGGACGGGCGTGAGCGGCGATGGCGCCGCGCTGGGGCGGGCTACACCGTCGTCGGCCTTGCAAAGAACCATCGCCAGCTCGAACGCGGAGCTCGTGGGGGAACGGGCCACCGCGCGCCATCCGGCCAGCGGCCGGACGCAGCGCCTGTTCACCCGGGCCGGGCCCTCACGCGGCCGAAGCTGCCTCCGGATCCGCCCAGACCCGCTCGCCGGCGACCCAGGTCTGGCGGACCGGGATGGCGGCGATCCTCCCGGGATCGGTGGTCAGCGGATTGCCTCCGAGCACGACGAAATCGGCCGCAAACCCGGGCAGCAGACGCCCTTTCCAGTCGGCCTCGCCGCACGCGGCCGCAGAGCCCACCGTGTACAGCCACAACGCCTCCGCCGGCGAGATTTTCTGGTTCACCCCCACCGGCGCCCCGTCGTGCCCGGTGCGGGTCGCGCAGCTCTGCAGTGCGCGCAAGGGCTCGAACGGGCCGCAGGGGTAGTCGGACGAGCCGGCCACCCCGACCCCCGAATCCAGGAACCAGCGGTGCGCAAACATGCGCTTGAGGCGCTTCTCGCCATACCATTTCAGAAGGTTTCCGCCATGGTAGTCGACATAGCTGCCAAACGGCACGGCGATCACGTTCGCGCGCAGCATCCGCTTTACGACGTCCTCGCTCACGATCGTGCAGTGCTCGATGCGGTGGCGCAGTCCGGGGCGCTCCCGGCGCTTGTGGGCCTCCTCATACAGGCCGAGGATCAGCTTGATGGCGCGGTCGCCATTGGCGTGCACGCACACCCGCGTACCCTGCTCGTGGGCCTCGTTAACGACGTCCCGGAGCTCGTCGGTGCTGCGCGTCTGGATCCCGTAGTCATCACTGGTGCCCTCGAAAGGCTGCTCGAGCAGACACGTACGTCCGCCAATAGCGCCGTCGACGAAGGTCTTGAGCCCGCAGATCCGCAGGCGGTCGCCCCCCAACTCGCCCACCAGGCCGAGGCTACGCATCTTCCCGTAATGGTCCGCGGCCACCAGCATGTTCACCCGCAGCGTAAGCACCCCACGGCGCCCACCCTCGATGAACAGCCGCAGATCCTCAGGACCGACCAGGGCATCGCACACGGAGGTCAGCCCGGCGGCGTGGAACTGCGCTACCGCCCGGCCGAGGCCCGACACCCGCTCCTCGAAACTGAACTCGGGGGCCACCGAGCCGCCCGTACGCGACACACCCGGGTAGGCGAAGTCGAAAAACGCCTGCTCGTAGAGGATTCCGTTGGGGTTGCCGTCCGCGTCGCGCCCGTACTCGCCGCCCTCGGGCGGCCGCGTGTCCTTGCCGATTCCGGCAAGCTCCAGCGCGCGGGAGTTGACCACGCCCCAGTGGCCGGCGACGTGGGTCACCAACACCGGATGCTCCGGCGCCACCGCGTCGAGATCGGCCCGATGCAGGAGTCGCCCTTCGGCCATCTTGCCGTCGTCATACCGGCAGCCCCGGATCCAAGTCCCGGCCGGCGTCACCTCGGCCTGCGCGCGGATCTTGTCCTTGATCTCGGCCAGTGAGCCCACCGCATCCGCGGACAGGTCGAGCTGGAGCATCGCGTCCGCCGCGTGCGCCAGATGCATGTGCGCGTCATTGAAGCCGGGGATCACGACCCCGTCCCCGAAGTCCACATGCCGCGCCCCGGGAAACTGTTGCCGCAGCCCCTCGTCGCCCCCGACGCCGACCACGCGACCGGCCAGGACCGCGAAGGCCTCGGCTGGCTCCCGTCCCATGGTGATCACGCGCCCCGCCTTGAAGATCGTGATCCCGCGTCCGCTTGCCTGTTCTGCCATGACCCCTCCTCGACCCGTGGTTGTCCTCTCGCGGTTCCCCGTCTACACGCGCGGCCCACCCGGCTGACTGGCTGCCGGCGCACGGATGCGCCCGACCCCGGGACAGACGCTTCGGTCCGTCACGCATACCGGGATACCCGTCCGGAGCCGGTGATCATAGCGCTTGTCCGCCGGCTCCACGATCACGGTCGCAATCCCCAGCTCCGCGCGCCAGAGCCGCAAACCCGGTGGTTCTGCTGCCCGTCCGGATCTGATCTCCACCAGTCGGCCCACGGTGACTCCAACGGGACGCCACCGGCCCTCTCAGAGGGAGAGGACCGAGGCGTCGTCCGCCCGTGTGTAACTGATGCCGCCGTCTACCACCAAGGTCGAGCCGACCACGTAGTCTCCCGCGCGGGAAGCAAGATAGACCGCGGCGCCCGCCATATCCTCAGTGCTGCCGACGCGACGGGCGGGGATCGCCCGGGAAAGCGCTTCGCCGTGATCGCGCGCGGCGCGGTTCATGTTGGAGGGGAACGCGCCCGGCGCGATGGCGCTGACCGCGATGTTGTCCTTGATCAGGCGCAGCGCGAGATGCCGGGTCAAGTGAATCAGGCCCGCCTTGCTGGCGCCATAGGAGTAGGCCTGGAACAGCGTGTTGACGGACAGGCCGTCGATGGAAGCGACGTTGATCACCTTGGCTGGCCGATCCGGCGTCGCCGTCGCCTTCAGTGCATCGTGCAGCGCCTGGACCAGAAAGAAGGGGGTTTTCATGTTGAGGTCGACGACCTTGTCCCAGCCGCTTTCGGGGAACTCGGTGAACTCGGCGCCCCAGGCGGCCCCCGCGTTGTTGACCAGGATGTCGAGACTTGCTTCATGGTCGAGATACGCCGCGGCCATCGCCCGCGCCCCCTCGGCCCCGGAGGCGTCCGCCACCAACGGTGTGCAGGGGCCGATATCGGACAGCTCACGGGCGGCCGTTTCGACCTCCTCCCGCTTGCGTGCCGAGATGTAGACCCGGGCACCCTGATGCAGAAGCCCGGTGGCGATCATCTTGCCAATGCCGCGTGAGCCGCCCGTGACGAGCGCAACGCGATCCTGGAGCGTAAACAGGTCTTGCATGACGGTCTCCATGCGTGGTTCCTTGTGTGAGTGGATGCCGCGGGCGAGGCCGGTCTTCCCCCGCCCCGTCCGGGCCGGTGGCCATCTTTACCCGATCCGGGTTCCCTAATCCAGTCTTGTTCGGACCTCCGGTCCGCGCCGGGGAGCTCGCATTTCGTATACTGTTCGCGGGATCCCGGCGAAACAAACCTGGACGAGGGCCGTCCGCGGTAAGCTCTGTGCCGCCGGGCGCGTGCAGTGATAAGGAGGACTCGCGATGCGACTATTCGATCTCAGCGGGCGGGTGGCACTGGTCACCGGCGGCAACGGTGGCATCGGCCTTGGGATGGCACGCGGCCTGGCCGAAGCCGGGGCGGCGGTGGCGATTGCCGCGCGCGACGTGGACAAGGGCAAGAAGGCCTGTGACGAGCTGGCGGTACTGGGCGCCCGCGCGACCTTCGTACCGGTGGACGTGGCCGACGAGAGCTCGTGTCGCTCGATGGTGACCACCGCGGTGCGCGAGCTGGGGCGCCTCGACATCCTGGTCAACAACGCCGGGACCGCGAACCGCAAGCGGCCGGAGGAGTACACCATCGCCGAGTGGCGCAGCATGCTCGACACCAACCTGACCAGCGCGTTCATCTGCTCGCAGGCGGCTTACCCCCACATGCAGGCTGCCGGGGGCGGCAAGATCATCAACATCGGATCGATGATGTCAATCTTCGGTGCCAGTTTCGCCGCCCCGTATGCGGCGACCAAGGGCGGTCTGGTACAGCTTACGCGGGCGCTGGCCACCGCCTGGGCCAGCGACAACGTTCAGGTCAACGCAATATTGCCGGGCTGGATCGATACCGAGCTCACCCGCGGGGCGCGCCAGCAGATCCAGGGCCTGTACGAGCGCGTGGTGGCGCGCACACCGGCCGGACGTTGGGGCGAGCCCGGCGATTTCGCGGGCATTGCGGTGTTCCTGGCCTCCAGTGCATCCGACTTTGTCAGCGGGACTGCGGTCCCGGTGGACGGGGGTTACTCGGTCCAGGCGTGAAGCACGGCACCGGCTCGAGCCCGGCTTCCCCGAGGTCCGCGGGGCACGGCCGCGCCGGGGGCTGCGAGCGTTGCAGGAGAAGCGGCGGACCCTGCTGCCGCTTTGACCTGAATCGTTGCGCGCTCCGTCAGTCAACCGCCTGTCGTCGGGAATGCCGTCACCACGGGCGCCGGCTCCGGCAGATACCGGAACGGGCGGGCTCGGTCCATTCACCGCTTCGGCCCCGGGTAACGCAGCCCTCCTAATGGTCAAACCGTGGTCGGGACAGCCGCGCGGGCGGCGACCACGCATCCGGAAAGATTGCTGAGCCCGCTCGTTGACACGTCACAGAGCGGCTGCGCAAGATTGGGGCTCGCTTGACAGATGTGCTCGTGGCCGGGGACAAACAGGCGAAAGAATCGGAAACCTGGCCCAAACGACGATCGCGAAACCAGGATCCGCATCGACGTGGCGGGGAATGTTCCTGCTCGGCTGCACGGGCGGGGAACGATCGCGGGAAACGCTTCTAGCCACACAGCAGGTAGCCGACGCAAGAACTCACCGAATCGTAGCCATACGATTGGTGACGGGGCTGGAACCCGGCATTCAGGAATGCGGACCCGCCCCCCACAAGAAGATCATGCTGACCTGCGGCCAGGCAAAGGCCATGCAACTGTACTCCGCGAGCGCGGAGGCTGGGACCCGACGATGAGCATGCAGCTGCAGACCCATATCCGCAGGTGTGGCCGGGCCATGCAGGCGGCAGCAACCGGAGAGGGTGCATGCACGGGCTGACCACGTCGCTGTTCAGCGGCCTGACCACCGCCAGTTTGCTGTTCCTGGTCGCCTCCGGTCTGACCCTGATCTTTGGCGCACTACGAATCATCAACGTCGCGCACGGCAGTCTCTACATGTACGGTGCGTTCCTGGTCTCGTCCCTGGTCGCAGCGTCTGCCGGTATCAATGTCCCGGCCAGTTGGATGTTCTGGCTCGCACTGATCGTCGCGCCACTGCTGGTAGCCGTGCTGGGTGGCCTCATGGAGGTGCTGGTGCTGCGCTGGCTCTACCGCCGCAACCACCTGCTCCAGTTGTTGGCGACCTTCGCCCTGTTCTACATCCTGGCGGGGACCGGGCTGCTCATCTGGGGCGGGCAATACCGCTCGGTGCCCCTCCCGCCGGTGTTGCAGGGCCATTTCATGCTCACCGGCGGCGCGGCATTCCCGATCTACGACGGCTTCGTGATGGCGGTGGCGCTCGCGGTCGGGCTGAGCATGTGGTGGCTGTTGCAGCGCACCCAGCTCGGCTGGCGGATCCGCGCGGCGATCGAGGATCCCGAGATGCTGGCGGCCACCGGCACCAACGTGCGCGCGCTGTTCACCGGGGTCTTTACCCTCGGTGCGCTACTGGCCGGGATCGCCGGGGCGATCGTCGGGCCGACGCAGTCGATCACCCCGGGTCTGGATGCCCAGATCCTGGTGTCGGCCTTCATCGTGGCGGTAATCGGTGGGCTCGGCTCGGTCGCCGGCGCCGCCCTCGGGGCCCTGATCATCGGCCTGTTCGAGACCGCCGGCGTGTTGTGGGCGCCCAACTTCGAGTCCGCTTTCATCTACGTGGCCATGATCCTGGTCCTGGCGATCCGTCCCTGGGGACTGCTGGGAGTGGCCGAATCATGATGCGCGCCGGAGACGCGCTGCGCCGGTGGGGCGTGCCGGTGACGCTGGCCACTGCTTTGGCCGTGTTCGCCGTGTTCGGGGTATATCTTTCGCCGCGCTGGCTGTTCTTCCTTCAGACCGTGTTCGTGCTCGGCCTGTTCGCGGTCGCCACCAACCTGCTGGTCGGCTACGGCGGCCTGGTCTCTTTCGGCCAGGCGTCCTTCTACGGGCTTGGTGCCTACGTGCTCGCGCTCGGCTGGCTGCACTACAAGGCGCCCTTTGTCCTGTTGTTCGTGCTCGCCCCGGTATTCGGCGCGGTCGCGGCACTCGTCGTGGGAGCCCTGGCGCTGCGCGCGCGGCACTTGTATTTCGCCCTGCTCACGCTGGCCTTCTCGCAGCTGTTTTTCACCATCGCCAACCAGTGGTACGGCTTCACCTCCGGCGCGAATGGCGTGTTTGGAGCGATGGTGCCGCGCGTCCTCGCGGCGCCTCGAGTGGGCTACTGGTTTATCCTGGCAGTCAGCTTCGTCTCCATCTTCCTGCTCTGGCTGGTCAAGATCTCGCCCTTCGGACTGACCCTGCAGGCGATCCGGGAAAACCGCAAGCGGGCCGAGGCCATCGGCGTCGACGTCTACCGGCACCAGCTTTACGCCTTCGTCATTGCCGGCGCCTTCGCCGCGCTGGCCGGTGCGCTGTTCGTGGTCCATGACCAGTCCGCGTATCCCGGACTGCTTGACTGGACCAAATCGGGTGAACCGATCCTCATGGCCATGATTGGCGGCCTGGACCATTTCCTGGGCCCGCTGGTCGGGGCGGCGGTATTCCAGTTCGCGCACGACTATCTGCTCAAGCACACGCACGCCTGGGAGCTGGTGCTCGGCCTGGTGCTGTTGGCCATTGTCCTGTTCGCGCCGGACGGCCTGCTCGGGGTTCTGAGTTGGCGCAACCGGGCCTCGAGCGGGTCCGTAAGGGTACGGCTGGCGCGCATCCTGGGTGCGGCGGCCGAAGAGGACGGGCGGGACCACAAGTGAGCCTGCTGGCGATCGAGAACCTGGCCAAGAACTTCGGCGGATTCCGGGCCGTCGACGGTGTTTCCTTCGACGTGGCTGCCGGAACGATCCACGCCGTGATCGGCCCCAACGGGGCCGGCAAGACGACGATGTTCAACCTGATGACCGGTCACCTGCGACCGAGCGAGGGCCTGATCGACTTCGACGGCATGGACATCACCGGGCGCCGTCCGAGCTGGCTGGCACGCCGCGGGCTTGTCCGGGCGTTCCAGATCACGAACGTATTCCCGCGGTTGAGCGTGCTGGAGAACGTGGAATGCGCGGTGATCGCGCAGCAGCGGGTGAGCGGCAGTCTGCTTTTCCGGCACCGCAGCCGGACCCGTCGGGCCGCCGCCGAGTTGCTCGAGGCGGTGTCGCTGACGCATACCTCGGGCGCCCAGGCGATGACCTTGTCGCACGGCGACCAGCGGACCCTGGAGGTGGCCCTCGCGCTGGCCACGCAGCCGCGGCTGTTGCTGCTCGACGAGCCGACCGCCGGCATGTCGCCCTGGGAGACCGAACGCATGGTCGAGCTGGTGCGCGGGCTGGCCCGCTCGCGGGGGCTGACCGTGCTGTTCTGTGAACACGACATGGACGTGGTCTTCAACATCTCGGACCGGGTGACCGTGCTGCACCAGGGCCGGGTGATCGCCGACGGCGCGCCGCCGATGGTGCGCAGCGATCGGAACGTAATCAGCGTTTATCTTGGAGAGAGCCGCGCGTGATCCTCGGCCTGCGTGAGATTCACAGTTACTACGGCCGCAGCCACATCCTGCAGGGGGTGAGCCTGCAGATCGGGACGGCTGAAACGGTCGCGCTACTGGGACGCAACGGCGCCGGCAAAACCACAACGCTGCGCTCCATCATGGGCCTGACACCGGCACGCCGGGGGCAAGTCGTGTTCGACGGCCGCGACATCACCCGCCTGGCCACGCACCGCATCGCCCGCGCCGGGCTCGCGTTCGTGCCGAGCGGTCGCCGGATTTTCAGTCACCTGACGGTACGCCAGAATCTCCTGCTCGCCCGCCGTCACAGTCGCGCCGTCACCACCGGCGAATGGACCATCGAGCGTGTCTACGAGACCTTCCCCAAACTCGCCGAGCTGCATACGCGTCGGGCCGGCTTCCTGAGCGGGGGGGAGCAGCAGATGCTCAAGCTCGGCCGGGCCCTGGTGGCCAACCCCCGGCTGTTGCTGCTCGACGAGCTGACCGAGGGGCTCGCGCCCGCGGTAGTGGGGGACCTCAAGCGGTGGCTGGCACGGCTGAAGGAAGAGGGCCTGAGCATGCTGGTGTGCGAGCAGAACGCATTATTCGCGCTGGAGCTCGCCGGACGGGCCTACATCCTGGACAAGGGACGCATCCGACACCACGGAAGCGCCGAGGAATTGCGCGGGAGCGAGGAAGTCATGCGGTATCTCGGCGTGTAGACTGTCGATTTGCGCGCTCAAGCTGATGCGGCGGGTGAACCGTGCGCAGGGCCGCGATGCGTTTTCGCTGGCGGCGGTCGGCGGGGGACGGCCGCGTTCGCATGAAGATCGTCAAGGCCGCCTGCGTTGTCCTGGGTCCCGGACGCAGCCCGGGAATGCGCTTGCAGCCCTGCGACCGCCATGTCCGGATAGTGATCCGCCCGGCTGGCAAGGTACCCGGGCACCAGCCGCCGACCGCCACCAGGTAAGCAAACGCCCGGGCCACCCGTTTCGGGCCAACCGTTTAAAGACAGGCGAAGATTGCCATGCTCGATCACCCATACGCGCTTTCCCGTCAACCCGTCTACGCCCGCAACGGGGTCGTGGCCACTTCCCAGCCACTCGCGGCGCAGGCGGGCCTGTTCATCCTGCGCGAAGGAGGCAACGCGGTGGATGCCGCGATCGCCACCGCCGCCGCGCTGACCGTCGTCGAGCCGACCTCCAACGGCCTCGGCGCCGATGCCTTCGCCCTGGTCTGGGACCGGAACGGCCTGCACGGGCTCAACGGTTCCGGCCGTTCGCCCGCCGCCTGCTCGCTGGCCGCCCTGCGCCAGGCGGGGCTGGAAACCGTGCCCGCCTATGGCTGGTGGCCGGTCACGGTCCCGGGGGCGCCCCGCGCCTGGGCCGACCTGCACGCCCGCTTCGGCCGGCTGCCCTTCGAGCGCCTGCTGGCGCCGGCGATCGAATACGCGCAGGACGGCTACCCGCTTTCTCCCGTGCTCGCCCACCACTGGCAAGAGGCCGCGGTGACGTATGCCGCCTGCGAAGGCCCCGAGTTCGCTCCCTGGCGTGCAACCTTTGCCCCGGACGGGTTTACGCCGCGGCCCGGCGCGATCTGGCGCAGCCCGGGCCATGCCGCCACCCTGGAGGCGATCGCCGGGAGCCGCGCGCAGTCCTTCTACACTGGTCCGCTGGCGGAGCGCATCGACCGGTTCGCGCGCGAGAGCGGCGGCCTGCTGCGTGGCGACGACCTCGCCGCACACACCGGTGAGTGGGTCACGCCGATCAGCGCCCGCTACCGTGACGCCGAGGTATGGGAGATCCCGCCCAATGGCCAGGGCATCATCGCGCTTCAGGCACTTGGCATCCTGGACGGGCTGCGGCTGCCCGAAGCGCGCGACGACGACCGCGGCCTGCACCTGCAGATCGAGGCGATCAAGCTCGCCTTCTCCGACGCCCGGGCCTACCTGGCCGACCCGGCGCATGCCGAGGTGCCGGTCCACGGCCTGCTCGCCCCGGAATACCTTGCGGCCCGCCGGGCGCTGATCACCGACCGCGCCCAGGTTCCGGCACCTGGCACTCCGCCCGCCGGCGGTACCGTGTACCTGGCCGCCGCCGATCGCGACGGCATGATGGTCAGCTTCATCCAGTCGAACTACCTGGGGTTCGGCAGCGGCGTGGTGGTGCCCGGCACCGGAATCGCCCTCGCCAACCGCGGCTACAACTTCTCCGGTGATCCGGGGCATCCAAACGTCGTGGCCCCAGGCAAGCGCCCATACAACACCATCATCCCGGCCTTTCTCACCCGCGCCGGCCAGCCGGTCGGGCCCTTCGGCGTGATGGGCGGCTACATGCAGCCCCAGGGCCACCTGCAGGTGGTGGTCAACACGCTGGACTACGGCATGGATCCCCAGGCGGCGCTGGATGCTCCCCGCTGGTGCTGGCAGTCCGGCCTGGAGGTCCTCCTGGAACACCCCATCCCCCATCACGTCGCGTGGCAGCTTGCCCAGCGGGGACATCAGATCGGCATCAAACCGGGCTGGGGCCCCCGCTTCGGCCGAGGCCAGATCATCTGGAAACAGGGAGACGTGCTGGTCGCAGGATCCGACAGTCGCACGGACGGGTTGGCGGCGGCCTGGTGAGCCCCGGCAACCGGCATTGGCCGACACCGCCGTCCCTCCGGAAGCACGCAACGCGGATAGTTTGCGGTTTTCTTCGCGCCCTCGGTCACGGTTTCGGGATCATGCAATCTGGCCTTGCGCCGCCATCCGGTTATCTGCCTGCCGAATTGCGGAAGGCGGTCGTGCGCAGTTTCCCCGCGCGCTCGATCAGCAGCAAGTTCGAATCCCGGTCCAACCGGGGGCATGACCTCCCGAACCAGCCCGCGCAATTCCCCTCGCGGGAGTCGGAGAACAGCAGAACAGGCCGTTTCTCGCGGATGCGCAGATGCGCGGTGTCAGCGCCGCTCGCGGCTTCCGCTCATCGCGCCGCACCGCTTGATTCGGCGAGCCTCGCGGCGAGTGAAATATAGTACTGCAGACTATCGGGATTGCTCATGGCGTCCGGGTTCACGACCTCGTCGGCTGGCATTCCCAACAGCAGTTTCTTGATTGGCAGCTCCATCTTCTTTCCCGTCAGGGTCCGCGGAATATCGTCTACGGCCAGGATCTCATCTGGCACGTGGCGGGCCGACAGTTCGGTCCGAATCGCCCTTCGCAGCCGTTCACTCAATTGCGGCGCAAGCTCTTTGCCTGGCTGAAGCAGCACGAACAGTGGCATGTATGATGGGCGGCCAAGATATTCCAGGTCGACCACGAGGCTGTCGACAATTTCCGGAAAGCTGTCTACGACACGGTAGATCTCGCCGGTTCCCATTCGGATTCCGCGGCGGTTGATCGTCGTATCCGAGCGCCCGTAGATGATCGCTCCCCCCCGAGGCGTTATCCGAATCCAATCGCCGTGCCGCCACCGGCCGGGGTACTTCTCGAAATAGCTCTCCCGGTATCGCCGGCCATCGGGATCGTTCCAGAGGTAGAGGGGCATTGAGGGCATCGGCTCGGTAATGACCAGCTCACCGACCTCGTTTTGCAGCTCATTGCCGTCCGCGTCCAGCGCGCAGGCTGCAATGCCCAACTCGCGACACTGCATTTCGCCGGCGAACAACGGTTTGATCGGACACGCCCCGACGAAGGAAGCGGCCACGTCTGTACCGCCACTGCGAGCCGCTATCAGCACGTTGTGCCCAACCTGTTGCTGGATCCACTCGTAGGCCTCGGCCGGCAACGGCGAACCGGTGGACCCCACGGAGCGCAAGCGTGAAAGGTCGGCAATGCTCGTGGGTTCCAGACCGGCCTTCATGCACGCGGTGAAATACGCTGCGCCAGCCCCGAAGAAGGTCATCCCCGTCTCCTGCGCGAACTCCCAGAGGACTCCGAGAGCCGGATAATCGGGTTTGCCGTCATACAGGCAAATACTGGCACCGGTCAGCAGCCCACACACCTGTGAATTCCACATGATCCATCCGGTCGTGGAAAACCACATGTAGCGGTCGGCTGGACCCAGGTCAAGATGGAGGGCGTGGCCCTTCACGCCTTCAATTAGCGCTCCCCCGTGACCGTGTACAATCGCTTTTGGGATCCCCGTCGTGCCTGACGAGTAGACCACCCAGAGCGGTTGATCGAAGGGAACCTGCGCAAAGTGCAACGGCACATCGTGCCCAAGAAGGTCGTGCCACAACCGGGCACCCTCAAGGGTGGCTTCACCGTTCAGGTAAGGGAGCAAGACGACCTGCTCGAGTGTGGGCAGAGCGCGCCGCAGACTGCTTACGACCTCGAGTCTGTCGTAATCATGGCCACCGTAGCGGTAGCCGTCGGCGGCGATGAAAACCTTCGGCTCGATCTGTTGGAACCTGTCCACGACGCTGCGAGTGCCCATGTCCGGTGAGCAACACGACCAGATCGCGCCGACGCTTGCGCAAGCGAGAAATGCCACTACCGTTTCAGGCACGTTTGGCAGATAAGCGGCAACCCGGTCGCCCGGCTTCACGCCCAGGTCGCGAAGAGCGTAGCCGACCGAAGCCACCTGACACCGGAGTTCGCCCCAGGACATCTGGCCCAGCGGCCGCAACTCCGATCGGGACAGGATGGCCGGGTCGTCCCGATCACGCTCGCGATGGCAAAAGATCTGCTCCGCGAAATTGGGGTAACTCCCCTGGAACCACTTGGCGCCCGGCATCCGGTGGCTGTCGAGCACACGTTCGTACGGGCTTGAATGGCTTATGTTGAAGTAGTCCCAAACCGAATCCCAGAACGCCTCCAGGTTTTCGACAGACCACCGCCAAAGCGCTTCATAGCCATCGAAATGCAGCGATCTCTCCCGCTCCAACCATCGCATGTAGTCGCTCATGCGGGACGTTTCGAGACGTTCCGCGTCCGGTGTCCACAACGGAGACGCTGTATCTTCACTCATCGGGTTTTCCCCTACGCCAGTGAATCGCTGACCCGCCCAGAGGTAAAGCCTGATCTCAGCGCCGCTGCCGATCTGTCTTGCAAGGCGCGAGGAGCGGAGTGCAGCCGGGCGCGACACGACCGCCGGGCAACGCCGTCAGACGGGGCGACAGGAACGCCCGGAGGAAGGGCGCATGGCTTCCGGTGTCTCCCCCGGATCAAGGCTCCAAGCCGAATAGTTCGGGTCGCACAAATCGGGCACGTCGGCTGTGCCCATCCTGAATATAGTTATCGTGCTGAGCGTTGTTGCAGCGCGGCTGCGGATGAGCGTACTCGGCCGAGAGAAGGCTGGCAATGGCGAATCACTCCGGCCCTCTTTGCCGCCGGCTACCCGGCCAATGAGGTCTGGCTTTCTGGCCACCCTCGCCGTAACGTACGCATACATGCGGTCGAGCCGGTCCTCCTGCTCTCACGGGGGCTCGCAGATGTAAAGACGAGGCCCGCCTGTGACCGCGCCATTGACTGATGCCGGAGGGCATTGGAAAGCGCGACCGGGCGCTCCGGTAGGATTCCGCGCGTGGCGCGGCCCTTGCGACGCCCGCGCGGACCTGGCAGCGGCGAATCGGGGTGAGGTTGCCGGTAGCGCCCCGTGTTTAGCTGCGTCTCGAGCCGTGGCGGATCGCGTCTCGCGCCCCGCCTGCAACGGTCACGCGATCGCCGAGACCTCGACAGGCCAGGGTCGGAACGAGCATACCCAGGGGAGCAACGATGTCGAAAGAAGCTAATGCAGCGCTGGTGCAGCGCGACTTGGAACACCTGATCCATCCGTTGCAGAATCGTGCCGCGCAGTCGGGTGGCCTCACCTGGACGCGCGGCGAGGGGTGTTACCTCTTCGACGCCGACGGGAACCGCTACATTGATGGCCTGGCCGGTCTCTGGAACGTCACTGCCGGTCATGGGCGACGCGAGCTGGTGGACGCGGCATCCCGGCAGATGGGCGAACTCGCCTATGTCTCCGGGTACACCGGCAGTACCAACCTGCGCGCGATCGAACTGGGAGAACGCCTGTCGACCATCACCTATCCCGCCATCAATCGCTATTTCTTCACCTCCGGTGGCGGCGAAGCGAGCGAGAGCAGCTTCAAGATGGCCAGGTACTACTGGAAGCATGTGGGCAAGCCCGACAAGACCAAGGTTATCTCGCGCCAGTGGGCATACCACGGGGTCACGCTGGCAGCCATGTCAGCCACCGGCATGGCGCCGTACTGGCGTGACTTCGAGCCCCGGGTGCCGGGCTTCCTGCACATTCCCTCCCCCTACCCCTACCGCTACGAGGCGCCGGCAGGCGAGAGTCCGGGGGTGGCCGCGGCGAATGAGCTCGAAAAGGCGATCCTTGCCGAGGGCCCGGACACTGTGGCCATGTTCATCGCCGAGCCGGTACAGGGCGCTGGCGGTGTCATCGTTCCCCAGGATGACTATTTCCCCCGTATCCGCGAAATCTGTGACCAGTACGACGTGCTGCTGGTGGCAGACGAGGTAATCACCGGGTTCGGGCGTACCGGGCGCATGTTCGGCCTGGAGCACTGGCAAGTGCAGCCCGACATCATGCAGTTCGCAAAGGCCATTACCTCGGGCTATTTCCCGTTTGGCGGGATCGGCGTCAGCGACCGCATCGCCGAGGTTCTCGACGCCGACCAGGGAGCCTGGATGCATGCCTACACCTATAGCGCGCACCCGGTCGGCTGCGCCGTGGCGCTGGCGATGCTGGATATCGTCGAGCATGAGCAGTTCCCGGAGCAGGCGCGGCGCAAGGGAGAGCGACTCCTCGGTGGCCTGCGACGGGCGCTGGCCGATCACCCTCACGTCGGTGACGTACGCGGGCTCGGCCTGATGTGCGCGGTCGAGCTGGTTGCTGACAGGGCCACCAAGGCATCCTTCGAGGCCGCCGAGAACGTCGGTTCCCGCGTTCTCACGGCGGCCCGTGAGCGCGGACTGTTTACCCGCGCGCGTGGTGATGTGCTGTGCCTGGCACCGCCCATCGTCACTCCGGAGCGGGAGCTGGACCGCATCGTGGAGATCTGCCGGGAGTCGGTTGAGGCGGTCCTGGGCGGCGGACAGGAGGTGTGAGCGGACAGGCGGGCACAGTGGGGCCAGTGCCCGCCGTCCGCCCGATCCCGGCAGGGACTGCAGCAACGCACGTGCCAGAATATCCTCCGGTCAGCTGCAACGCACGGGAATCGGAGCTGCTGACAGAGGCCCGGGGCTCCCGCGAGACCACGGTCGGGCCGCATGCCACGCTTTGGCAAGAGAATCGCCGGGTCCCCGTCGCGGCATGGCCCTTGCCTTTCCCCTGATCAACAGCCAGACCGCGGCGGCAGCGCGAGGAATACTTGCCCGCCCTGTTCACGTGGCGAACCCTCGGCGCTAGCGCGCTGACGGAGCCCAAGGAGACCTCTTTTCGATGGCATCCTGGCAATACGATAACGAGACCGCGATAACTGAAGCCGGTCCCGGGCGTTGCTCAACCGTTCTGGACCCGGCGTGGAACATCGGTGCCACCCCGAATGGCGGATACGCCTGCACCGCGGCTCTGCGGGCCCTGACCCGGCTCACCGGCCAGCCGGACCCGCTGGCGGTCAGCGTGTACTACCTCCGCCCGTCACAGAGCGGGGAAGAGGCGGAGATCCGCACCGAGTTGATTCGTGCGGGCCGGCGCGCCAGCACCGCGCAGGCGTCCACCTGGCAGGCCGGACGCGAACGCCTGCGCACCCTCGCGACGTTTGGGCAGCTCGGATCTGACGCAAGTGCGGCAGCCGATCCGGCCGCGCTGTCGATTCCTCCCGTAAACCTGCCCCCACCGGAGGAATGCCACCCCCGGGATGCCGTCGAGCAGGGTATCGAGCTGGCCATCACATCGCGGGTCGACGTCCGGATTCACCCGGCACTGAGCGTGCCCGGGAAGGCCGGACGGGCGGAGGTGGCCGGCTGGATCCGGTTTGCCGACCATCGCCCGGTGGATGTGCTGGCGCTGGTGCTGTTTGCGGACGCCTTCCCGCCGTCGATCCTGGGGATCCTGGACCAGGCCGGCTGGGTCCCCACCCTGGAACTGACGGTGCATGTGCGGCGCCGGCCGGTACCCGGCTGGATCACCGGCCGCTTTCGGACCCGTGACCTCGCCGATGGCATGCTGGTCGAGGATGGCGAGCTCTGGGACCAGTCCGGAGCGTTGGTGGCACGTTCCAGACAGCTCGCCTTGCTGCGTCGCTGACGGACGACCCGGCGGCCCACGCCCGGAGACCAACCATGACGGGGGAAAGAAGTCATGCCTGACCCGATCCATGGGCTGACGGCAGAACAGCTCCACGCATGCTATACGCGGGGAGACCTGTCTCCGCTCGAGGTCACCGAGACAGTCCTCCAGCGGGCGGAGCAACTTGACGGGCGGCTGAACGCCTTCGCGATCATCGACCGGAACGGAGCCCTGGAACAGGCGGAGGCCGCCGCTGACCGGTGGCGCCGCCAGCGCCCGCTGAGCAAGCTCGACGGTGTGCCCGTCAGCATCAAGGATCTGGTGGCGGTCAAGGGGCTGCCTACTCGGAGCGGCTCACGGACCTCCAACCCCGACACGCTCGCACGGGAGGACTGCCCCGCGGTGGCGAGGTTGCGCGAGGCGGGTGCCGTCCTGTTCGGCAAGACCCACACGCCGGAGTTCGGCTGGAAGGGTATCACTGACAGCCCGCTGCATGGCGTCACCCGCAATCCCTGGAACCTGGGGCGCTCGCCGGGTGGCTCGAGCGGCGGCGCGGGCGCGGCCGTCGCGGCCGGGATCGGGCCCCTGGCTCACGGCACCGACGCCGGCGGCTCCATCCGCATCCCTGCCAGCTACTGCGGCCTCTTCGGCATCAAACCCACCTTCGGACGCGTGCCGCACGTACCCAACGAAAGCCCATACGCGACCCTGGCGAGCAGCGGGCCCCTGGCGCGTCGCGTTCGCGACGCCGCGCGCATGCTCACGATCATGGCGCGTCCGGACGCCCGTGACTGGTACGCCCTTCCCTACGATGGTGTCGACTACGAGGCGGATCTCGACACCGGCGTTGAGGGCTTGCGCATCGCTTACAGCCCTGGGCTCGGAGGCGCCCGTCCCGAGCCCGGCATCGCGGAGCGCGTCGCGCAAGCGGCAGGCCGCCTCCGGGACCTCGGCGCTCAGGTCGAGGAGGTCGGGCCGATACTTGCGCCCCTGCGGCCAGTGTTCGAGGCGTACTGGAAGGCCGGTTTCGCCTACCTGCTCAACAGCATCCGCGAAGACCGGCGGGCCCTGATGGACGAGGGTTTGCGTGCGCTGGCCGAGGAAGGCCTGGGCGTGGACCTGGACGCCTATTATCGGGCTGTCAGTGCGCGGGTGCGACTGGGCAGTCAAATGGAGCAGTTCCACCAGCGGTTTGACCTGCTGGTTACGCCTACGACACCAACGGCGGCGCCCGTGGCAGACGTGGTCTACCATTCTCGCGGGTTCGACCGTTGGCAGCACGCGGTGCCCTACACCGTGCCGTTCAACCTGACGGGACAGCCTGCCGCCTCGCTCCCGGCGGGATTCACCGCCGACCGGTTGCCTGTCGGTCTCCAGGTGGTCGGCCCGCGCTTTTCGGAACCCACGATCCTGCGGGCCTGTCGGGCCCTTGAGCGGGCAGCGCCTCCGGGCCACGCACCGGCCATCTGAACCGCTCCGGCTTTCCCGGAGACCCGGGGGTTTGCTTGCTCTTGCAGCATGCTCCGGAAGGAGGCCTATTTGTATCCCGGCGGTGAAATATGCGGGCAAGGGGCCGAAAACGCACCGGTCCCGGGTTCCGGGATTCCCTCCCGATGCGGCTCACCGGCTCCGGCGCAGCCGCGGGCCGGGCTGCAGTCCAGCGCGCTGGGCTCCTCTACCGGGTCGCGGATTGGGCATGTCGGCAAGCACCGCCTCCGCCCGCTGGTACCGAACGTCCCGGTAACCCTTGATGCTGTCCAGGCGCATTAGTCGTTTGCGCGTGTCACCGCCTGTCGCCGGGATCACCTCCAGCAGCTCCTGGCGGATGCGCGCGGCGATCACCCGGTCGCAGCGGTGCACCCCGGGCATGAGCGCGCGCAGGAAGCGCAGGTGGCGCACGATCCTGAGCATCCAGGGGTACGGCCTGAGATCGAGCTCCAGTTTGTGGCCCAGCAACTCGAACCTGGGACGGTTGAGGTGTCTGATACGATAACCCGTCCCCAGGCCGCCGTAGGCATTTTCACGCCGCGCCCGCTCCACCGGCGAAACGAGCTGGTGGGCGACGAAGATCTCGTCCTTGATGAAATAGGTCCGGGCCAGTATCCGCAACGCGATGCGCCGGCATTCGGGGTCGCGATACAGCGAACGCAAGTCGCCGGCTTCGAGCAGGAACGCGTCGAGGCGAGCACCCCGGTCATAGACCATCAGGTCGTGAATGTACCGTGCATGGTGGCCCGCGGGCATCTCCGGGTACAGCCGGGCCAGGACAGCCACGCCATCGTCAAAGCGCCGTAATAAGGGTCCTGCGCGACCGAAAGGCGGCACGCTCTGGGCCACGCTCTCGCGCAGCAGAACCGCGTCGTTGGGCTTTGCAGGGCCGGCGAACGCGGTGGTCACCGCGTCGACCCCTTCGTGGACCAGCCGGCGGCCCAGAACAAAGGCCTGCCAGTTGCTGTCCAGCTCGGCTGCGGGAACGGACCGGGCGAAGGCGTCTCGCATGTTCTCCACCGTGAAAGGCAGGGTTCCCGCCTGGAAGGCCATGCCGAGCAATACGGCCGAAGCGTACACGCTCTTGCCCATGATCCTCTGGCAGAGGGCCCGGGTGTCTGCGAAAGTCACGCGGCCGGGTAGCGTGGTCGAAAGCTCCCTCCGCAGTGTCTCCGCGGTCATCGCCGGCCCCTCCTCGCCGCGGTCGAGCATGACGGACAGCGGTACCTGGAAGTTGCGGTCGAGCATGGCCTGGCCGTGGGGTGCCAGAAACTCCACAGCCTGGCTCCCGTCGAGCAGGTCGGGTGACAGCACCAGGTCCGCCGAGCCCCTGGGCGTGATCGGCCCGGCTGCCCGTCCTTCCGGGAAGACCGAGAGGTGGCCGGTGACGCGTCCGTTGCGCTGTGCCAGCCCCTTCTGATCCACGAACCGGAAGCCGAGTCCGGACACGCCGTTCATCTCTTCCGCCGCCTCCGCCAGCACTC
>Ga0209921_1000048_pt1 | contig 54170 bp, 52 predicted proteins | sample SalPonF2_C_D2_MG_FD_185730 | JGI IMG/M metagenome (GOLD analysis project Ga0209921, IMG submission 185730) | Salt pond soil microbial communities from South San Francisco under conditions of wetland restoration - Salt Pond MetaG SF2_C_D2_MG... ...
CGGAGCCGGATGGTGTCCGGTTGCCCCCGCCGAGCCCTTCGAGCAGCTGCTGCAGGCGCCGGTTCAGCTCGCCCTGCAGGCCCTGCGCCTGCCAGTACAGCTGGCTCGCCGGCTGGAAGCTGAGCGTGACCCGGTCGCCCGTGGACAGCACCGGGATGCCGCCGGCGTAGGCCACGACATAGGCTTTCTCGCCGCCGTCCAGCTCGACCTCCGGAAACGTGCGCGCCGCCACCCGCACGCCGTGCGCATCCAGCACCTTCAGCGCGAGGCTGTGCGCCGGGACCGAGTGACCGGCAGACGCCTGCACCACGCACAGGATGCTCCCGTCGCGCCACTGGCAGTGGCTGACGGCCACCGCCGCGCCCGGCCAGCTCTTGCCGAATGTGGTCACCGGCGTATGCGGCGGACCGCCGAACAGGCTGAACCCGCACAGACATACCCAGGCCGCGGCCAGCGCGGCGACCGTCATCGTTCGTTTCGTCCCGTTCATGTCGTCAGTCTCCCCGCGGGCCGCACCCGTCCGCCCGGCGCGCCGAATCAAAGCACACCGGCAGCGACGGGTCCAGCGAGGATGACGTGCGCGTCGCCAGTGGCCACAATGCCGCATGGTGGCCGCCCGGCCGGGCGGAGCCCCTGGACAGTACGCGGAGGAGGGTCAGCGATGAGCGATCAACGGCAAAAGGCGACGTTCGCCGGCGGCTGCTTCTGGTGCATGCAGCCGCCCTACGACGGCATGCGCGGGGTACTGGAGACCACCGTCGGCTATACCGGCGGCGAGACCGGCAGTCCGACGTACGAGGAGGTCTGCGCCGGCGACACGGGCCACGCGGAAGCGATCGAGATCACCTTCGATCCGGCCGCGGTCAGCTACCGGCAGCTGCTGGAGGTATTCTGGCGCAACATCGATCCCACCACGCGCGACCGCCAGTTCTGCGACGTGGGCGAGCAGTACCGCACCGCGATCTTCTATCACGACGAGCAGCAGCGCCGGGAGGCCGAGCAGACGCGCCGCGAGCTCCAGGAGAGCGGCCGCTTCGCCGGCGCGATCGTCACCCGTATCGAACCCGCCGGGACCTTTTATCCGGCAGAAGACTACCACCAGGCCTACTACCGCAAGTTCCCGGTACGCTACAAGCTGTACCGGCGGGCCTGCGGCCGGGACCAGTTCCTGCGCGGGGTGTGGGGCTAGACCGGCACCTCGATCAGCTTCGGGCCGGGCTCCTGCATGGCAGCGCCGAAGAAGCGGTTGAAATCCTCGATCGATTCCGCCCGTCGCGCACGCACGCCCATGCCGCGCGCGATCTCCACGAAGTCCAGCGGCGGATGCCCGATGTCCAGCACGCTGTTCGCCTTGGGACCCGGCTGCTCCACCCCCACCCGCATCAGCTCGAACTGCAGGATCCGGTACTGCCGGTTGGCGTAGATGACGGTGGTCACGTCCAGGTTCTCGCGCGCCTGCGTCCACAGCGACTGGATCGTGTACATCGCGCTGCCGTCCGCCTGCAGGCAGATCACCTTGCGGTCCGGGCAGGCCACCGCGGCGCCGGTCCCCACGGGCAGGCCCTGGCCGATCGCGCCGCCGGTCAGCGACAGCCAGTCGTGCGGCGGGGCACCCGCCGTGGCCGGCCCCAGCGGCAGCCCCGAGGTGGCCGCCTCGTCCGACACGATCGCGCCTTCCGGCATCAGCGCGCCGATGCTCTGCGCCACGCTCTCGATACTCAGCTCGCCGCGTGCGGGCTGCATCGGGGCCGAGGCCTGCAGCTGCGGCTTCGCGTCGCGCGCGCCCATCTCGTCCAGCAGGCTCTCGAGGGCCTCCACGGGATCCTCTTCCGGGCTCGCCAGCTCGTGCACCTGGCAGCCCTCGGGCGTGAGCCAGCTCGGGGTGTCGGGATAGGCGAAGAACGAAACCGGGGGCCGCGAGCCGACCAGCACCAGGTGCCTGGCAGACGCCAGGATCTCGGCGGCCTGTTCGCCGAAATAGGGCATGCGCTCGATCGGCGCACGACCCGCGCCGCGCTGCAGGCGCGTCGTGAAGGTATCGCACATCAGCCGTGCCCCGCTGGACGCCGCGATCCGGCTGGCGAGCTCGAGTCCCGGGGCGCGCAGGGCCCGTCCATTCATCAGGATCACCGCCGGCTCGCCCTGGCGCAGCGCCCGCGCGGTGCTTACCACGGCATCATAGCTCGGCCGCCGCCAGGCAGCGGGCTCGGGCGCCTCGACCGGCTCCCCGGCCTCCTTCCAGCTGCAGTCGGCCGGCACGATCAGCGTCGCGACCCTGCCCGGCAGCTGTGCCGCCGCGGCGACCGCCTCGCGCGCGTCGCCGCCCAGCTCGCGGGCATCGGTACTGGAACGGATCCAGGCCGATACCGGCCGCGCGTAGGACTCGATGTCCGAGGTCAGCGGCGCATCGAACTGGCGATGATAGGTCGCGTGGTCTCCCACCAGGTTGACCAGGGGCACACGCGCGCGCCAGGCATTGTGGAGATTGGCCAGGCCGTTCGCCAGGCCGGGACCCAGGTGCAGCAGCGTGCAGGCCGGCCGGTCGGTCATGCGCGCGTAGCCGTCGGCCGCCCCGGTGGCCACGCCCTCGAACAGGCCCAGCACCGAGCGCATGCCCTCGACGCGGTCCATGGCCGCGACGAACTGCATCTCGGAGGTTCCCGGATTGGTGAAGCAGACCTCGACGCCGGCGTTGACCAGCGTGCGCAACAGGACTTCGGCACCGTTCATGCTTTCTCCCCTGGCGGCCGGGGGCGGCCGCGGTTCCGGGTTTTCTCCGAATGGTACCAGAGGCGCCGGGCAAGTCGATCGGCGCTTGCCCGCGAGCCCGCATGTATATAGCGTGTATACGACAACAGGATCCATCATGTGTCGCCTGGAGCCGGCCGGATCCGTCATGGGCCGGTCCGCTGCCACGCCATGAGGGCCCGCCACAGCCGGGCAGGCCCGGGAGCACGTCATGAACCTTCCTGCCGGACCCCGGGCGCCGGGGCTGCTCCAGACCCTGCGCTGGGCCTTCGACCCGATCGGATTCATGGAATCCTGTGCCCGGCGCTACGGCGACATGTTCACCGTGAACCTCGGACCGATCGGCCCGATGGTAATGATCACCGACCCGGAGCTGATCCGCGGCGTGTTCGGCGGCGACGCGCGCACCTGGCATACGGCCACCGACTCGAGCACGGTGGCCGACGTGGTCGGCCCCAGCTCGGTGCTGGTGCTCCAGGAGGATGCCCACCTGCGCCAGCGGCGCCTTCTGCTGCCCCCGTTCCACGGCGAGCGGATGCGCGCCTACGGCGACGTGATCGCCGGGATCGCGCGCGAGGAGATCGCCCGCTGGCCGCGGTACCAGCCGTTCGCGCTGCACCCGCACATGCAGTCCATCACCCTGGACGTGATCCTGCGGGCCGTGTTCGGCCTGGAGGACGGGCGGCGCCAGGAGGAGCTGCGCGGCCTGCTGATCGAGTTCCTCCGGACATCGCAGAGCGCGCGCACGCAGGTCCCGCTGTTGCGCACGCTCAGCGGCGACGTGCAGCGCCTGACCGGCCGGATGGAGGCAATCAACGCGGTGCTGTTCCGCGAGATCGCCGAGCGGCGCGCACGCCGCGACACGGCGGAGCGCAGCGACATCCTGTCGCTGCTGCTGCAGGCGGAGGACGACAACGGCGAGGGCATGTCCGATGCCGAGCTGCGCGACGAGCTCATCACCCTGCTGCTGGCCGGCCACGAGACCACCGCCACGTCGCTGGCCTGGGCGTTCGAGCGCCTGCTGCGCAACCCGGACGCGATGCAGCGCCTGCACCTGGAGCTGGACTCGGGCGACGCCGGGGACTACCTGGACGCCGTGGTCCGGGAGACCCTCCGCTGCCGCCCGGTAGTGCCGCTGACCGCGCGCCGCCTGGCCGCGACCACGGAGCTGGGCGGCCGCAGCTGGCCGGCGGGCACCACGCTGGCGCCCTGCATCTATCTCACCAACCGCCGGCCCGACGTCTACCCGGACCCCGAAGCGTTCCGCCCGGAGCGGTTCCTCGGTGGTGCGCCCGACCCGTACAGATGGATCCCGTTCGGGGGCGGTCGACGGCGCTGCATCGGCGCCAACTTCGCCATGTTCGAGATGAAGGTGGTGATCCGGACGGTCCTGGAACGCGTGGTGCTGGAAGCCACGGATCCGGCCCCGGAGCCCATCCACCGGCGCAACATCACGCTGACGCCGCGTCACGGCACCCGCGTGATCGCCCACCCGCGCCCCGGGCTGGGCGCCGGCCGCGCTGCCTGAAGGCCGCCCCGGACCGGCCGCGGCGCCCGGCACCGGCGGATGTCAGGCCGGGCCGCCGCGGCTGCGTTGCAGAAAGGCCAGGCGTGCCGCGAAACGGCGTCGCCACGCCAGCGCGAGGGTCTCCAGCCCGGCCAGCCGCCGCAGCTCGTCCGCGTCCGGCCGCCGCGCGTGAACGGCCTCCCACACGCGTGCCACCGCGATCCCGGCGGGATCCCTGCGGAGCGGACGTACGGCGTCGCCGGTGGCCACCGCACCGGGCTCCAGCACCCGGTACAGCCAGCCGGTGAGCCCCGCGTCCGCGGCGCGGCGCGCGAGATCCGGGATCTCGAAACGGTGGGCCAGCTTCCAGCACGGGTTGCGCGGCTGCGCGACCTGGACCACGGCGGTACCCACGCGGAAGACGTCGCCGATGCACACCGAGGTTTCCGTCAGCCCGGTGGCGGAAAGGTTCTCGCCGAAGCTCGAGCGCACGAACTTGCCCGCGTGGCTCGGGTAGATCTCCCGCCACCGGGCGTAGTGCTCCGCCGGGTAGTGATTCAACGCGCGGTCGGGCCCGCCGTGATTGGCGCGGTCCGCCTGGTGATCCCCCTCGACGCCACGGGCATCGAGCCGGACGGGTCCGTGCACCGGGTGCTTGTAAATGCCCGTGCGGTGGCCCTCCTCGGGCAGGATCGCGATGTCGCCGACGTAGATGCCTTCAACGCTGACCACTGCCGCCCCCCTGGCCCCGGACGCGGCCCGCGGCTCCACCCGGACGGTCCCGTACCGGTACAATCCCGGGCAGACACCATCGCCGCCGGGGCGATACTGACCCGGGCAGTACGGTACCACGCGTGGGTACGCCACCCCATCGATCCATCCGAGGAAAGGTCATGATCCTGCACTCGAGCGCCCTCATCGAGGAGTACACGCGAGCCGGCCACTGGGGCCGTCGGACCCTGCTCGACCGCCTGCGCGAAAACCTCGCCCACTGCCCCGACCGCACCGCGGTCGTGGATCCCCCGGACCGCCCGGACCTGGTGGGCAGCCCGTCGCGCTCGGTGACCTGGGCAGAGCTCGGCCGGGCGGCGGAGGCCGTGGCGACGGCGCTGGTCGACCGCGGGCTGCGCGAGGACGAGGTGGTGGTGCTTCAGCTTCCCAACGTGTGGGAGCTGGTGATGCTGTACCTGGCCGTCGCCCGCGCCGGCGGTATCCCGTCGCCCCTGCCGGTGCAGTGGCGCCGGCACGAGCTGAAGGACGTCGCCGCCGCCACGGGAGCCCGCTTCTATATCGGCGGCGAGCAGTTCAAGGGCTTCGACCACCAGGCGATGGCGCGCGGGATTGCCGGGGAAACCCGGCTCGAGACCTTCCTGTCGCTGGACGAGGTCTCGGCGCTGGCGACCGGCGAGGCCGACACGGACCGCCTGGACGGCATCCCGGTCGACGCCAACGACATCTTCACGCTCTGCTGGACCTCGGGCACCGAGGCCGGGCCCAAGGGCTGCCCGCTGTCGCACAACAACTGGTTGTTCGGCAGCGGCAACCTCACGCGGCTGATGCGGCTGGAAGACGGCGACCGGCTGCTGTGTGCCGCCCCCATGGTGAACATGACGGGGGTCGGGGTGCTGCTCGTGCCGTGGATGCTGTGTGCCGGCACCCTGCTGATGCACCACCCGCTGAACATGCAGCTGCTGCTGCGCCAGCTGACGACGGAGAACGTGCAGTTCACCATCCTGGTCCCCGCGCTGCTCAACATGATCGGCAAGCACCCCGACGTCGACGCGCTTGATCTTTCCAGCGTGCGCACCATCTGCACCGGATCGGCGCCGCCGTCCGCGTGGAGCCTGCAGGAGTTCAAGCGCCGCTGGGACATCGAGATCAACAATCTCTGGGGCCAGAACGAGGGCACTTCCCTGATCGGCGGTCCCCAGGACGTGCCGGACCTCGAGCGGCGCGTCGACCACCTGCCGTGGTGGGGACGCGCCGGCTGCGACTGGCCCTCGGGCATCGAGGGCGTGCAGGTCAAGCTGGTCGACGGCGAGGGCCGCGAGTGCCGCGAGCCGGGGGACGTGGGGGAGCTCGCCTATCGTGGACCCAACCTGTTCCCGGGCTACTACGGCCGCGATGACCTCAACGCCAGGGCCTTCGACGCCGAGGGCTATTACTGCACGGGTGACCTGTTCCGGGTGATGGACGCCTGCCACGTGGGCTTTTTCGATCGCAAGAAGGACATCATCATTCGCGGCGGCTTCAACATCAGCGCCGCGGAGGTGGAGAACCTGGCGCTGTCCCACCCGGGGATCGCCGACGCCGCCGCGGTCGCCGTCCCCGACGAGACCATGGGCGAACGGGTCTGCCTCTGCATCGTCGCGCGGGACCCGGCGAACCCGCCCGCGCTGGCCGACGTGACCGGCTTCCTGCGCGAGCAGGGCATCGCCACCTACAAGCTGCCCGAGGCCCTGCTGCGCCTGGAGGAAATCCCGCGCAACCCGGTGGGCAAGGTACTCAAGAAGGACCTGCGCCAACGTGCCCGCGATGAAGCCGCCCGCAACGGCTGAGCACCCGGGGGCCCGGCGCGGGGCGCACCGCGAGGCGGGCGCGGCACCGCGCCCGGATTTCCCGGTGGTCAACGCACGCGGCCTGTGCAAGCGCTATGACGGCCGCGCCGTGGTCGATGCCGTCGATCTCGACGTGCAACGGGGCGAGTGCTTCGGCCTGCTGGGTCCCAACGGCGCGGGCAAGACCACCACCCTGCGCATGCTGCTGGGGCTGACGCCGCCGGACGGGGGCTCGCTCACGGTCCTCGGCTGCCCGGTGCCACGGCAGGCGCGGGCCATGCGCCGCCGGGTCGGCGTGGTCCCCCAGGTGGACAACCTGGACCCGGACTTCAGCGTCCGGGAGAACCTGCTGACCTACGCCAGCTACTTCGGGCTGCGCGGACCGCAGGTGCGCCGCCGCGTCGCGCAGCTGCTCGAGTTCGCCTCCCTGGAGGGCCGGCCCGACACCCCCATCGGCGCGCTGTCGGGAGGCATGAAGCGCCGCCTGACACTCGCGCGTGCGCTCATCAGCGACCCCGAGCTGATCGTTCTCGACGAGCCCACCACCGGCCTCGACCCGCAGGCGCGCCAGCACATCTGGCAGCGCCTGCGCCTGCTGCAGTCGCGCGGCGCGACGCTGATCCTCACCACGCACTACATGGAGGAAGCGGAGCGCCTGTGCGACCGCCTGGCGATCTTCGACGCCGGCCGGATCGTGGCCCTGGGCAGCCCGGAGTCGCTGATCCGGCAGCACATCGAGCCCCAGGTGCTCGAGCTGCGTGGCGACGACGCCCGCGGCTTCGCCGAGGCGGCTTCCCGGCTGCCGGTCCGCCGCGAATGGGTCGGTGAAACCCTGTTCCTGTACTTTCGCGACGAACGGCCGGTCCTGGATGCGCTCTATCGTCACGCCGGCCTGCGTTACCTGAACCGCCCGGCGAATCTCGAGGACGTGTTCCTGCGCCTTACCGGACGCGACCTGAGGGACTGACGATGGCGACCGCGCGCCCCTTGCCCCTGATCAGCCTGCGTTTCATTCCCGTGTGGCAGCGCAACCTCCGCGTGTGGCGCAAGCTGATGCTGCCGTCGGTTCTGGGGAACTTCGGCGAGCCGGTGCTGTATCTTCTGGCCTTCGGCTACGGCCTCGGCCGGCTGATCGGCGGCATCGGCCACCTCTCCTACATCAGCTTCCTCGCCACCGGCATCGTGTGCGGCAGCGTGATGAATACCGCCAGCTTCGAGTGCCTCTACTCCGCGTTCACGCGCATGTCGCAACAGCAGACCTGGGCCGCGATGCTCGATGCCCCCCTGGAGGTCGATGACATCGTGCTCGGCGAGATCCTGTGGGCCGCGACCAAGGGACTGATGAGCTCGGCCGCCATCATGGTGGTCGCCGGCGTTCTGGGGCTGATCCACGGCTGGCTGGCGCTCTGGGCGCTGCCGGTGATCCTCGCTGCCGGCTTCTGCTTCGGTGCCCTGGCGATGATCATGACCGCCGTCTCCCGCAGCTACGACTTCTTCATGTACTACTTCACCCTGGTGATGACGCCGATGCTGCTGCTCAGCGGCGTGTTCTTTCCGCTGGGCAGCCTGCCGCACGCGGTGGCCGCAGGCGCCCTGGCACTTCCCCTGGCCCACGTGGTGCTGCTGGTACGTCCGCTGCTGACCGGCACCGTGCCGGCGCATCCCGCGCTGCACCTGGCGGTGATCCTGGCCTACGGGCTGGGAGCCTTCTGGGTTGCGACGCTGATCCTGCGGCGCCGGCTGATGCGCTGAGCACCGCGGGGCGGGGCCCGTACGGCGGCTACGACAGGTCCAGCTCGGACCACGGCGCGGGCCGCGCCAGCGCGCGCCCCTGTGCCAGCAGACAGCCGTTGCGCTCCAGCCAGCGCAGCGCGTCCTCGCTCTCGATGCCCTGTGCCACGGCGTGCACGCCGAGCGAGCGGGCGAGCCCGAAGAGGCCGCGCAGCAGGGGCTCATTCGGGCTGCCGGTCCCCAGGCCCTCGGAAAAGCTGGCATCCACTTTCAGCACGCCGATGGAGAGCCCGCGCAGGTAGCGCAGCGAAGAGTACCCGGCGCCGAAGTCGTCCAGCGCGATCCTCGCACCCAGGTCCGCGAGCGCCTCCAGGGTCGGCGCCACCTGCTCCAGGTCCGGCAGCACGCGTTCGGTCACTTCCAGCACCAGGGCCGCCGGGGCCCGCCCGTGCCGCTCCAGCGCACGTTCGACGATCCCGGGCCAGGCGGGGTTGCGCAGGCTGTGGGGCGAGACGTTCACGGAAATCCAGCCATCCCAGTCGCGGGTCTCCGACAGCGCAAGCGAGAGCACGCGCGCATCCAGCTCCTCGACCAGGCCCTGGCCCTCGGCCACCGGGACAAAGCGCCCCGGCGCCACCGGCCCGGCGGTCCCGGGCATGCGCGCCAGCGCCTCCACGCCGCGCCACTTGCCGGCGGGCAGGTCGCGCACCGGCTGGTAGTGGACCCCGATCCGGCCATCGCGCAGGGCGCGCCGCAACTGTTCCTCCAGGGCCAGGGTCTCCTCGGCCAGGCGGTGCCGTTCGGGCTCGTAGAAGGCCCAGGCGCTGCGACCGGTCTTCGCCTGGTACATCGCCGCGTCCGCTCGGGCCAGCAACGTGTCCGTGGAGATCCCCGGCTCGTCCGCGAAGGCGATCCCGATGCTCACGCCGATATGGACCGAGGCGTCCCTTGCAACCTCGAACGGCCGCCGGAGCGCTTCCACGATGCGCCCGACCAGGTGGCGCGCGGCGTCGGTATGCAGCTCCGGCGCCAACAGCGCGAACTCGTCTCCGCCCAGCCTCGCCAGCGTGTCGCCCTTTCTCAGCACCCGCCGCAGACGCCGGGTGACGCCCTGCAGAAGCCGGTCCCCGGCGTGGTGTCCCCAGCTGTCGTTGACCGGCTTGAACTGGTCCAGGTCCAGATACAGCAGCCCCGGGGTCCAGCCCTTGCGCCGGGCCAGTGCGATCAGGCGTTCCGCCTCGTCCATGAACGAGCGCCGGTTCAGCAGCCCGGTCAGGGCGTCATGCTGGCTCAGGTAAGCCAGCTTGCCCGTGATGCGCTGATGACTCAGCGCGATTTCGGCCGTCGCGGTGGCCGACTGCAGCCAGCCGAGCTCCCGCGCGCTGGGCGCGCGCCCGACCCGGGGACAGAGCACGAGCACGCCCAGCACCTCGTCCTCGGCCGAAACCACCGGCTCGATCCAGACGGCGTCGACGCCGTCCGCCCGGGCGACCTCGCGGTAAGCGCCCAGGCGCGGGTCGGCGTCGATGGACTCGACGACCACCCGCTCGCCGTTGCACGCCGCCTGCAGGCAGGGGCACTCCAGCAGCGCGGCCGGGGATTCCTCGAGGCGCCGCCGGGCCGCCGGGCGCATCCCCCGGGTCGCCGCGCACTCGAGACCGGTCTCGCGCATCAGCAGCAGGGCGCCGGTGGCATCCGGCATCTGCGCCTCCAGGGAGGCCAGCACCATCGACAGGGTCTCGTCGAGCGGCGCGTTGCGGGCGATGCGTTCCAGGAGCCTGTTGCGCGCCCGCTCGTAGGCCTCGTTGTGCTTCTGCTCGGTCACGTCGCGCAGGATGCCGCGGAAGCCGCACGGCTCGCCGCGCGCGTCCCGCACGAGGTGGACCGAGGTATCGACGATGCGGGTGGAGCCGTCCGCGTGCATGATCTCGTAGTTGAACACCTCCACCGGCTCGCCGGTGCGATACACACGGTTGAAGATGCGGTACATCTCGCGCGCCACTGCGGGCCGGGTGTACTCGCGGTTGTTCATTCCGATCAGTCGCTCGCGGGGGTAGCCATGGATGCGACAGGTCGCGTCGTTGAGCACGCAGAAGGTGCCGCGCAGGTCGACCTCGTAGTAGCCGTCCTGCAAGTGCTCGATGACATTGCGCAGGGAAGCGTCTCCCGCCGGCAGACCCGAGCCGGGGCGGGCAGACTGGTAGCGGATGGTTCTCTCGCGGGAACCCTGCGAAGGCTTCCCGGTTCCCCTCTTTTCCATTATTCGCACCGCGCGCCCGCGCACGGGTTCCGCGGAGCGGTTCCGTCACGGGCCGAACCGGCGCCGCGCATCGGGATGCGACGTCAGGGGTTTCGTACACCGGCGGGAACGGACTGTCAAGCGACAAAAGCCGGTACCCGCGCCGAGCGTGTCGCGACGCGGACCGGGACCTCCGTGCCGGCGGTCGGGGAGCCGGCCGCGCGCATTCTCTCCCTCTCGCGCTAGATGGCGGGCCCGGGGCCCGGGCCGCCGGGCAGCCAGTCACGACCGGCGCGGTCGAGATAACGCAGCCCGACCAGGAAGGCGCGCCGCAGCGGGCTCGCCTCCAGGCGTGATCGCTGGAAGAAGATCTCCAGCGATTCCAGCTCGCCCCGGTCCAGCCACACGCCGTGACACTTGGGGCAGACGTCGATCATGACCTGGGAGCAGCGTGCGTACTCGCGCGTTTCCATCCCCGCCTCGCAGCTGGGACAGGTCAGCTGCCGCGTACGCTTCTGCCGCGCCAGCTCGTAGGCGGCGTAGCCGAGATCCGGCATCCGCAGCAGCTCATCGGCATAGTCCCGCTCGCGTGTCTCTTCGATCGCCTCCAGCTCGCCCCGGTCGAGCCAGATACCCCCGCACCGCGGGCACCGGTCCACGGCGTAGTCGGACTCCCAGCGCGCTTCCTCGAGCTCGCTGCCGTCGACGGGACATTCCATGGCGTCTCTCCGCTGTGTCCAAGGACAGCATGGGCCGGACGTCGCGGCAAAGTCCTGACCCGCGTCAGCCGATGCGGCCAGCCGGGGCGCCACCCGACGCGTCAGTAGGACTTGGGCAGCCCCAGGGCCCGCTCGGCGATGAAGCACAGGATCAGCTGCGGGCTGATCGGAGCGATGCGCGGGATCAGGCTCTCGCGCAGGTAGCGCTCGACGTGATACTCGCGCGCATAGCCGTAGCCGCCATGCGTCATGACCGCCGTCTCGCAGGCGCGGAAGCCCGCCTCCGCGGCCAGGTACTTGGCGCTGTTGGCCTCGATCCCGCAGGAGTGCCGGCGGTCGTAGAGAGTCGCCGCCTTGCGCATCATCAGTTCGGCCGCCTCGAGCTGCATCCAGCATTCAGCCAGCGGATGCTGGATCGCCTGGTTCATGCCGATGGGACGCCGGAACACCACCCGTTCCCGGGCGTAGCGCGATGCGCGCTCCACCGCGACCCGTCCCAGGCCGATGGCTTCCGCGGCGATCAGGATGCGCTCGGGGTTGAGCCCGTGCAGGATGTATTCGAAACCACGCCCCTCTTCCCCGATGCGGTCCTCGGCGGGTACCCGCAGGCCGTCGATGAACACCTGGTTGGAGTCAACGCAGTGACGCCCCATCTTCTCGATCTCGCGGATCTCCATCCGCTTCCGGTCGACGTCGGTGTAGAACAGCGTCAGTCCCTGCGTCGGCCGTGCCACGTCCTCCAGCGGCGTGGTCCGCGTCAGCAGCAGGATCTTGTTGGCGACCTGCGCGGTCGAAGTCCAGACCTTGGTGCCGGTCACCACGTACGCGTCGCCCTCCCGCACGGCCCGCGTCTGCAAATGGGTGGTATCGAGGCCGACGTTGGGCTCGGTCACCGCGAAGCAGGCCTTGTCCTCTCCCCGGATCAGCGGCGGCAGCATGCGCATGCGCTGCTCCTCGCTGCCATGGACCACGACCGGGTTGAGGCCGAAGATGTTCATGTGCACGGCCGAGGCCCCGCTGAACCCGGCCCCGGATTCGCTGATCGCCTGCATCATCAGGGCCGCCTCGGTGATGCCCAGCCCGGAGCCGCCCACCGATTCCGGCATGGCCACGCCCAGCCACCCGCCGTCGGCCAGCGCGCGGTACAATTCCTCCGGAAAGTGCCCGCTGCGATCGTGCTCGAGCCAGTAGTCGTCACCGAAGCGCGCGCAGATGCGCGCCACCGAATCGCGTATGGCCGCCTGGTCTTCGTTGAGCGTGAAATCCATGCGAAGCTCCCCGCGAGGCGCAGGACGAAATGCGGCCACTGTACAGCGGTTCCGGTCGGGGCGGCGAGGAGGGGGCAGGTTTCTGGTTTCAGGTTCCAGGAAAGAGGAATCCCGCGGGCAATCGCAGATCCCGCTCTTCCCGGAGCTCGGGAGCGTCCGACAGGCCCGTCCAGCCGGACGGGGCCGGCCAGTGGGCAACCGCGTTTGCCGCTTCTTGCCTGAAACCTGAAACCTGAAACCTGAAACCTGAAACCTGAAACCACTCGGAGAGTGCCATGACTGAAGTGCACGTACGCGAGACCATCGACGCGCCCGCGGCGCGCGTATGGGAAATGATCGGCGACTTCGGCGGCCTGGCCCGCATCGGGCTGGTCCCGAGCTGCACCGTCGAGGGCGAGGGCATCGGCGCGGTGCGCACCCTGGACATGGGCGGCCCCGTGGTGCGCGAACGACTCGAGGCGCACGACGACGCCGGGCGGACCCTCACCTATACCATGGTCGAGACCGGTCCCCTGCCGGTGCGCAACTACCGCTCCACCATCCGCGTGCTCGAGGAAGGCCCGCAGCGATGCACCATCGACTGGGCCGGGGAGTTCGACCCGCTCGGGGATGCCGCCGAGCAGGCCGAGCAGACCGTGCGCGGAATCTACACCGGCGGCATCAGCGGTCTGCGCAAGGCGCTGGGACTGCAGGCGGACTAGTAGTCGCTCCGGGTGCGCCGGGAGGGCGTCCCGTCCTCCCGGCGCCCGCCGCTTCCGTCACGGCCCGGCCATCCCGGAGCGTGCGGGCGGGCGCGCGCGCCGGCGATGCGCGGGAGGTTGGCGGGAGCGTAGCCGATTCCCGCCTCCGCCCGCGTCCATACCGTGGGATGGATCTGGGCATCCCGCGCGATCGGGCGCACGTACGTCCCCAGCAGCCGCCACCACCCCTTCCAGGAGCGGTGCAGGCGTCCGCAGGGATCGCCGTCGAGGCGGTCCCGGGCACCGGGCGCGAGGCACAGGCCGGCCTGCCGGGCATGGTCCAGCATCCAGCGCAGGCTCAGGTCCGCCAGCCCCCGCTCCCGGTAGCCGCCGCCGACGTCGCAGTGCACGCCCGCGAACCAGACCTGTTCCACGCTCTGGTGCGGCCGCAGGTGCGCCTCGTCCCACGGCACCGGGGCAAAACCGCGACGCTTCTCGTCGATGGCCAGCGCCTGGCAGGCGATCGACACCGCCGGACTCAGGCGGGAGTCATGCAGCCGCCGCAGCGGAACCAGCCAGCCGAGGCTGCCGACCGTGTCCCACACGCCCACGAAATGCGGCCGGCATTCGCGCGCGAAGGTCCGGCGGAAGTCCGCGGCCTCGTTGCCGTTGCCGCTTTTCAGAAACAGTCGACTGGCGTACGGGAGCAGGTTCTCGTGATGCGGCCGGAGCAGGCCGCACTTGTCCAGCATCGCGGCAAGCGACCGGGCGGTGAATGCCCCGCGGCTGAACCCGAACAGGTAGACCCGGTCGCCCGGTTCCCAGGTCTCCATCAGGAAGCGGTAGGCGTCCTCGAGATTGTGCCGCATGCCGTACCCGAAGGCCGATCCCAGCAACTTGCCCAGGAACCGGCCCAGGGGGAACCCCAGGATGCGCGGGGCGAAGGTGCCCACCCCCGGGTCGTAGAATGCCTCCTGCCCGCCGGCGCGGCGCTGCAGCGCCTCGAACAGGTGCACGACGTTGGTGTTGACCGTTCCGAACTGCTCCCTGGTGCCGTCGCAGCAGACGACCACGTTCTTCGGCATGACCCTCTCTTCCCCCCGTCACGGCAGCCACGGCCCCGGCGAGCGATCGCCGGAACGACCGCTCCGCGGATTCCTCCTCCCCGTCCAGAGCATAGCGCAATTGGCTAAGGGTGGCGCAACAGCTCCCGCACCAGCAGGGCGAAAGCCGCCAGCCACAGCAGTGCCGCGGTCCAGACCAGGTGGGCCGGCAGCCCCGGACGCAGTCCGCCCGCGACCCGTGCGCCCGTCGCGAGCGCCAGCAGCAGCACCGCCTCCGACAGCGCCGGCGTCCAGGGGGGCGAGCGCTTCGCACGCTGCAGGCGGGACCGGCCCATCACGCTCAGGGTGAGCGTGCCCAGGGCCCCGACGGTGATCAGGTGCAGCGCGATCAGCTCGACTCCCGCTGCATCCAGTGCCACCGCCACCCCCGTGGCGACGAGCCCGGCCGCGAGCCACGCGTAGCCCGTCGCCAGCGCCAGCAGGTCCCGCCGCTCCGCCCACAGCCAGGGCCGCCAGCGCGCCAGGCGTACGGCGGCGACCGTCCCCGCGAGCGCCAGGAGCGCGCCGGCGACGGGCGACAGCCCCGGCAGCGGCAGGGTCGCCAGGGCCGCCGCCAGCGCCAGCAGCAGCAGCGCCTCCACGCGCGGCTGCACCCGGGCGCGCAGCACCGCGCCGCGGCGCTGCACGTGCCCGGCGGCCGCCGGCGCGATGATGCGCCCGCCCATGAAGGCCATCATCACCGCCAGCAGCAGCACCGTCTCGACCGCCACCCGCCGCTGCAGCAGGGGATCGTGGATCACGGCGGCGTACTGGAAGCCGCCCTCGGCAACGCAGAGCGCGATCAGCGCCAGCGGGAAAGCCCGGTTGCGCAGCTTCTTGGCGCCGCGCAGCAGCCCGGGGGCCGCCAGCGCCGCGACCAGCGCGGCAAAGGCGCCGTTGGTGCCCGCCGCGAGCAGGCTCCCGGGAGCCGCCAGCCAGGTGATTCGCGCAAGCAGCCAGAGCCCGCCGAGCGCCCCGACGCGGGCCCCGCCGGTGCGCCGGACCAGGAACCCGGCGACCACCGCCAGGGCGAACCCGAACAGCATTTCGTGGGCATGACCGGCCGGGGTGGACAGCCCCGGCACGCGCCAGGCCGAATGCCGCATGCCCGCCAGCCCGGCGGGCACCGCGACGGCAGCGTAGGCCGCGGCGGCGGGGAACAGCACGCGTGCGGCGTCGTGGCGTCCCCGACGGGACGATCGGTGCATCGACGATGAGGAATCGGGCATGGACGTTCCCTGCAGTGCCCCGCCGGGCGGAGGTCGGTGCTATGATTGCCGCGCAATGGTCGCACATTCGCGCCCCCGGGCGGAGGCGAGGCACAGGGAGGAGCAGCGATGGCCGTGAGCGGGAGGCTCTCCCGGTCGGGGCGGAGCACGGCGCTGGCGCTGGCCGCGCTCGCGACCCTGAGCCTGGCCGCCTGCGGCGGCGGCACCAGCATCGGCGTGGCGCCGCTGGCAAGCGGTGCCTATGCCACGTTCCAGCCGGCCGGCGTGGTGATCGGGCAGCCGGATTTCAGCCAGAGCTCGCCGAATCAGGGAAATGGCTCCCAACCCTACGCGGAGACGCTCCGGCAGCCCGCGGGCAACAGCCTTCCATTCGGAGGCACACTCTACGTGCCCGACACGGGGAACAACCGCGTGCTTGGGTATTCCGGGGTTCCCGCGGTGAACAACCAGGTCGCGACGTTTGCTGTCGGTCAACCGGATCTGCAGAGCGCCACCGCACCAGCACAGCCGACGAGCAGCTCGCTCAACGCCCCGCGTGGCCTCGCGACTTACGGCGGCGATCTCGTCGTCGCGGACAGCGGCAACAACCGGGTGCTGATCTGGAGCCAGGCGCCGACGGGCAGTTCCCCGGCAGATGTCGTGTTGGGGCAGCACGGCGACTTCCAGACGGGCAGCGCTGCCTGCGGCTGGCCGGGTCTGAACGATCCGGCCGGGGTGGCCGTGACACCGGGTGGCAAGCTCGTCGTCGTCGATACGGGGAACAATCGCATCCTGATCTGGGACCAGGTGCCGACCACCAATCCACCCCCGTCGCCGAGCCTCATTCTGGGACAGCCGACGATATCGGCAACGACCTGTCCCGTGAACCAGGGCCAGAGCAGTTCGGCGGCCAACACCCTCGACACACCGACCGCGGTCTGGACCGACGGCACCCGCCTGGTGGTCGCGGACAGCGGCAACAACCGGGTGCTGATCTGGACCAGCTTCCCGACGCAGGACGATCAGCCGGCCGACCGGGTGCTGGGCCAGGGCGATTTCGCCCACGACGCCGCCAACGACGACGCACAGAACGGGACCCAGCAGCCGACGCCCACCGCGCGGACCCTGTACGACCCGCGCGGCGTGTACTCCGACGGCACGCGGCTGTTCGTCGCCGACACCGGCAACAACCGGGTGCTGATCTGGAACGCTTTCCCCTCCGCCAGCTTCGCGCCCGCCGACGTGGTGCTCGGCCAGGGGGACTTCACGCACAACACGCAGAACGACGACAACCAGGACGGACAGCAGGACGCCAGCGCCTCGGCGCGCACCCTGTATGCACCCGGGGGCGTGACCGAGACCGGCAAAAAGCTGCTCGTCAGCGACAGCAGCAACAACCGCGTCCTGGTCTACCAGGGACAGTGAGGCCGCAGGTGCAACCATTCCGATCGGAATGACGTGTACGGGGTCCTGCCCCGAAAGCAACGAGGAGCGGACGGATGAGGGATATCGTCAATGTCGTGGCGCGGGTGCTGATGGCGCAGATCTTCGTGCTCGCCGGACTGGACAAGCTGCAGCACTATCACGCCATGCAGCAGTACATGGACGTGCACGGGCTCTCGGGGCACCTGCTGCCGCTGGTGATCCTGCTCGAGCTGGGCGGCGGCCTGGCCCTGGTGGTCGGCTTCCTGACCCGCTGGATGGCGCTGGCGCTGGGCGCCTTCTGCCTGCTCACCGCGTACTTCTTCCACCTGCATCCCGGTGACCAGGCGCAGATGATCAACTTCATGAAGAACATCACCATGGCCGGGGGCTTCCTGTTCGTGGCCATGGTCGGCGGCGGTCGGCTGAGCATGGATCGAGTGCTAGGCTGGAAGCTGTAACGCATCGCGGCGACATCGGGCCGCGCCCCTCACGCAACCCCGGCAGCCCAGGAGCGAGAGATGAAGCTTTACTACGCACCCGGCGCCTGCTCGCTGTCCCCGCATATCGTGCTCACCGAAGCGGGACTCGACTTCGACACCGAGAAGGTCGACCTGCGCAGCAAGCAGACCGAGACCGGACGCGACTTCCGCAGCATCAACCCCAAGGGCTACGTGCCGGCACTGGAGCTCGACGACGGCCAGATCCTCACCGAGGGGCCGGCGATCGTCCAGTTCATCGCGGACCGCAAGCCGGACTCCAGCCTGGCGCCGCCCTGGGGATCGATGGAGCGCTATCGCCTCCAGGAATGGCTCAACTTCATCGCCACGGAGATCCACAAGACCTTCGGTCCCCTGTTCGCGCCCTCGCTGGCGGAGGAACGCCGGCGGGAGGTGATCGACCGGCTGCAGACGCGGTTTCGCTACGCCGAGGATTTCCTGGCGGAACGCGACTACCTCGTGGGCAACTCGTTCACGGTGGCGGACGCCTACCTGTTCACCATGCTGAGCTGGGCCGTCCACATGCAGCTGGAGCCGGCCGGCTGGCCCGCGCTGGCGCGCTACCGCAACCGGATCGCGGAACGTCCGGCGGTGAACGCGACGCTCAAGGACGAGGGGCTGATCTGAAGAACCCGGACGCGCGCTGCTCGGGTCTTGCTCTCGGGGAATTCTCGCGTCAGTATCCCCTCTTACGAACAATAACCGCATCGCTTGCTTGTTGCGCTTCCGTGCAGTAGGAACTTGTACAAGGAGATGCCGTCGCCCGGGGGGACGGGTGCGTTGGCACGGCGCAACGTGAGGAGAGGCAGTCATGGCAGGTATCGATCTCGAGCGCTACGGCATCCGCGCGCCCCGCATCCTGCACAACGCGGCGCCCGCGCGCCTGTACGAGGAGGCACTCGCCAGCGAGGCGGGCACGGCGATCTCGTCCACCGGGGCGCTGATCGCGCTGTCCGGGGAAAAGACCGGCCGCAGCCCCAGGGACAAGCGCGTGGTCCGGCACCAGGAGATCCTCGACGACGTCTGGTGGGGAGAGGTCAACATCAGCCTGGACGAGGACACCTTCGAGATCGCGCGGCAGCAGGCGCTGGATTACCTGGACAGCCGGACCCGGCTGTTCGTGGTCGACGGCTTCGCCGGCTGGGACCCGAAGTACCGGGCAAAGATCCGCGTCATCTGCGAGCGGGCCTACCACGCCCTGTTCATGCGCAACATGCTGATCCGGCCGACCCCGGCCGAGCTGGACGCCTTCGGCGAGCCGGACTACGTGATCTACAACGCCGGCCGGTTCCCCGCCAACGACCGGCTGGAGGGCGTCACCTCCAAGACCAGCATCAGCCTGTGCCTGAAGCGCCGCGAGTTCGTCATCCTCGGCAGCGAATACGCCGGCGAGATGAAGAAGGGCGTATTCACCATCATGAACTACATCATGCCGCGCCAGGGCGTGCTGTCGATGCACTCCTCCGCCAACGAGGGGCCGGACGGCGACGTGTCGATCTTCTTCGGCCTGTCGGGGACCGGCAAGACGACCCTGTCGGCGGACCCGCGACGCTACCTGATCGGCGACGACGAGCACTGCTGGACCGACGAGGGGGTGTTCAACATCGAGGGCGGCTGCTACGCCAAGGTCATCGATCTCTCGCCCGAGGCCGAGCCGGACATCTACAACGCGATCCGCTTCGGCGCGGTGCTGGAGAACGTGGTCTACGACCCGGACACGCGCGAAGTCGACTACACGGACAACTCGATCACGGAGAACACCCGCTGCTCCTACCCGGTCGAGCATATTCCCAACGCCAGGATCCCCGGCGTCGGCGGCATCCCGCGCAACGTCATTTTCCTCACCTGCGACGCGTTCAGCGTGCTGCCCCCGGTGAGCCGGCTCAGCCCCGCGCAGGCGATGTACCACTTCATCAGCGGCTACACCGCGAAGGTCGCCGGCACCGAGGTCGGGGTGACCGAGCCGCAGGCGACCTTCTCGGCCTGCTTCGGAGCACCGTTCCTGGTGTGGCATCCGACCAAGTACGCCGAGTTGCTGGCCGAGAAGATCCGCCGCCACGACGTCAAGGTCTGGATGGTGAATACCGGATGGACCGGCGGGCCCTACGGGGTCGGCCGGCGCATGAGCATCGCCCACACCCGGGCGATCATCGACGCCATCCACGACGGCTCGCTGGAGCAATCGGCGACGGTGGTCGACCCGGTGTTCGGGCTGACCATTCCGACCACCTGCCCGGGTGTGCCGGACGAGGTCCTGATCCCGTCCAACACCTGGTCCGACGCGGACGCCTATCGCGAGACGGCGGCCCGGCTGGCGCGCCTGTTCCACGACAACTTCGAGGCCTACGCCGATCAGGCCAGCGCCGAGATCAAGGCGGCCGCGCCGCGGGTGCCGCCCAAGGGTAAGTCGGTGCAGCCGGAGCCGGCCCACGGCGCGTCCCGACGCCGGGCCCGGGCCAAGTAGCGGGAATCCGGCCGGGTCTACCCGGGCGATCGCTGGCCGGCCTGCTGCGCGCGGTGCCGCCGCAGCCGTCGCGCGGCATACCGGACCAGGCGCCAGCCCAGCAGCAGGGCGAGCAGGCCCGCGTAGGTCAGCGGCGGCCGGAGATCCAGCTTGACCAGCATCAGGTAATGCGCCACGGCGAGGATCGCCGCCGGGTAGACCAGGCGATGCAGCCGCTTCCAGCGTCGTCCGAGGCGACGCATCATCCCGTCCGTCGAGGTCACCGCCAGGGGGATCAGCAGCGCGACCGCCGCGTATCCCGCAAGGATGTACGGCCGGCCCAGGTCCGCCAGGATCAGCGCCGGCACCAGTCCCTGGTTGAGCACCAGGTAGACCAGCAGGTGTGCCAGGGCATAGAAGAACGCGTACAGCCCGAGCATGCGGCGCAGCCGGATCAGCCAGCCCATTCGCGGCAGGCGCCGCAGGGGCGTTACCGCCAGCGTCACCAGCAGCAGCCGCACCGCCCACAGGCCGGTGCGGTTGATCAGTTCCTGGATCGGGTTGACCGCCAGGTGACCCGTGGCGGCATCCAGCACCATCGCCAGGGCCGGCAGCAGGCACAGGACGAAGGTGACAGGCTTCGCGACCCGGCGCACCGGATCCATGCCGCGGCCGGGGGCGGTCGCGCGCATCGCTCAGTAGTACCGGCTCAGGTCCATGCCGGCGTACAGGTGCGCCACCTGGTCGGCATAGCCATTGAACATCCTGGTCGGCTGCTTGAAGAAATGACCGATGCGGCGCTCGTAGGCCTGGCTCCAGGGCACCCGGTCCACGTGCGGATTGACGTTGGAGTAGAAGCCGTAGCGCCCGGGGAAGGCCTTGTGCCAGGAGGTTTCCGGCTGCTTCTCCGTGAAGGTCATGCGCACGATGGACTTGATGCTCTTGAAACCGTACTTCCAGGGCACCACCAGCCGCAGCGGGGCCCCGTTCTGATTCGGCATGACCTTGCCGTAGACCCCCACCGCGACCAGGGTCAGCGGATGCATGGCCTCGTCCATGCGCAGGCCCTCGTGATAGGGCCAGTCCAGCACGTCGGTCCGCTGCCCGGGCATCACCTTCGGGTCGTACAGGGTGGTGAAGGCGACGTACTTCGCCCGCGAGTTCGGTCCGAACCGGCGCAGTATGTCCGCCAGCGGGACCCCGACCCAGGGAATCACCATCGACCAGGCCTCCACGCAGCGGTGACGGTAGACCCGGTCCTGCAGCCGCGCCGGTCGCAGGAAGTCCTCCAGGTCCAGCTTCCCGGGGCGGTCACACTCGCCCCGGACCTCGATCGTCCACGGCCGGGTCCGCATCGCGCCGGCGTTTTCGGCCGGATCCGACTTGCCGGTGCCGAACTCGTAGAAGTTGTTGTACGTGGTAACGGCTTTCCAGGACGTCGGCGTCTCGTCGGTGCTGTAGCGCCCGGCAGGGCGAACATCCGGGATCTTTCCGCTGTGCGGCAGGCTGTCGCCGGCGGCGCGCACCAGCCCGGGAGATGCGGCACCCAGCAGCGCGGCGCCGGCGAGGCCGAGGCCCTGGCGGATGAACCAGCGCCGCTCCAGGTACACCGCCTCGTCGGTGATCTCGGAAGGCCGGATGCGTTCGGGACGCCGTATCGGCATCGCCACTCTCCCCCGTGCTGAACCGATTGGGACGATCCTACGCCCCCACCGCGGCATACGCAGCCCGGAACGGTGCGGATGCGGCCGGAACGCTTCCCCCGGAGGAAGGTCATAGCCATGTTCTTCCGGACCGGCCGAGTGGCGGGGGAAGGAATGTTGCACTTTGTTGACAACAGACGCACCCGGCCGGAATTATGGTAACCGGCATCGTGGCGGGATCATTCCACCCCGTCACCGCGCCGATGGCCGGGACAGGGAACGCAGAGAAAGGGGGCCATGAACGGTCACGCAGAAACGGAGCCGAAGCTGCGCTGGGATTACCGGGACCTGCCCTGGGGGGCGGTCGACCGCGGCACGATGGCGGGCCGGACCCTGCTGTTCTACATGCTCGCGGTGGCTTCGGTGATCGAGATCACCAGCGACATCTATACCGGCAACCTGGTCGAGTACTTCGACGGCGACGATGAGGTCCGCGGCTGGCTGGCCAACGGCTGGGAACCGGAGGAGCTGCAGCACGGAGCAGCGTTGAAGCGCTACGTGCAGACCGTGTGGCCGGACTTCGACTGGGATGACGCCTATCGCCGCTTCCACGAGGACTACGTCACCTACTGCCAGGTCGAGTACCTGGGCCCGACCCGGGCGCTGGAGATGGCGCGCCGCTGCGTGGTCGAGACCGGCACCTGCTCCTACTACGCGATGATCAACCGTGCGGCGCCCTGCCCGGTGCTGCGCAAGCTCGCGGAGAACATCCGCAACGACGAGGCCAACCACTACCGCCACTTCTACGACTACTTCCGCCACTACCGGGGCATAGAGAAGCCACCGCGGCGGTCGGTGCTCAAGGCGCTGATCGACAAGACCGTCGAGATCAACGGCGAGGACGGGTACATCGCTTTCCGGCACATCTGGCGGCAGATGAATCCGGGCCGGACCTTCCACAAGCGCGAGTATCGCCGCTTCGGGCGCGCGGTATTCGGGCTCGCGCAGCGCAACTATCCATTCCGCCTGGCGGCGAACATGGGCACGCGGCCGCTGGGGCTTCCGCTGCTGGCGCAGCAGTGCACGGACGCCACGCTGGCCGGGGCCGCGCGGGCAGCCGCCCGCGTCAGCGGCCGCGCCGCGGCGACCATCGACTGACTGCCCCGATCCCCGCCGCCTGGCGCGGGGGCGGCAGCGGCGGCGCCCGCTGCGGGCAGAATTGGCCCGCGGCGGGTCCTTGACGAACGCGGGCGCGCGTCCGAGACTGCGTGAACCCCTCGTGATGCGTACTGGACTCATTTCAAGGAGATCGACATGGCCATTTCCAAGGGAGACCGCATTCCGGACGGCAAGCTCAAGGTGATGGGCGAGAAGGGCCCCGAAGACATCAGCACCGACGAGATCTTCAAGGGCCGCAAGGTGGTCCTGTTCGCGGTCCCGGGCGCGTTCACGCCGGGCTGCTCGCAGGCCCACATGCCCGGTTTCGTGGCCCACGCGGACAAGATCCTGAACGCGGGAGTGGACCGCATCGCCTGCCTGGCGGTGAACGACGCATTCGTCATGGACGCGTGGCAGAAGGACCAGAACGCCGAGCACATCATGGTCCTGGCCGACGGCAACGCCGAGTTCGTGAAGAAGCTCGGCCTGGAGCTCGACGCGAGCGCCATGGGCATGGGCATGCGCAGCAAGCGCTTTGCCCTGATCGCCGATGACGGCGTGGTCGAGTGGATCGACGTCGACGAGAGCGGCGGCGTGGACAGGAGCAGCGCGGAAGCCGTCCTGCGCCACCTCTGAAATGCGCGCGCGGCGGGGCAATCCCGCTCCGCCGCGCCTTCCGGAGTGATGCCCGTGCCCGGCACCCGACAGCTGCTGCTCGTCGCGCATGCCCCGTCCCCCAATACCCGGCGCATGCTCGACGCGGTGCTGCGCGGCACCGGCCACCCGGACATCGAGGCGGTGACGGCCCGGCACCTGCCACCGCTGGAAGCCGGACCCGACGACGTCCTGGGCGCGGACGCGGTGATCCTGGGCACGACCGAGAACCTGGGCTACATGAGCGGCGCGCTCAAGGACTTCTTCGACCGCAGCTATTACCCGTTGCTGGAGAAGACCCAGGGCCTTCCCTATGCCCTCTACATCCGGGCCGGCCAGGACGGCACCGGCACCCGGCGCGCGGTCGAGTCGATCGTCGGCGGTCTGCGCTGGCGCGCCGTGCAGGAGCCGCTGATCTGCCGCGGCAGCTTCCGCGAGGCCTTCCTGGAGCAGTGCGAGGAGCTCGGCATGGCCATGGCCGCCGGACTGGACGCCTCCGTCTTCTGACGTCGCCGCACCGGCGCCCCGTGCCGGTCCCGGTTGCCGGCGCGGTCACGCTCGCAAATCGCGCTACTCGCTCCCGGAGGCCCCGGTCTCCCGGCGCAGCCGGAATTTCTGGATCTTGCCGGTGGAGGTGCGCGGCAGCTCGCCGAACACCACGCGGCGGGGCACCTTGAAACGGGCCAGGTGCTCGCGACAGTAGTCGATGATTTCCTGCTCCGAGGCCTGCTCGCCCGGCCGCAGCTCGATGAAGGCCCACGGCGTCTCGCCCCATTTCTCGTCCGGGGCGGCCACGACCGCGCAGCCCAGCACGGCGGGATGCCGGTAGAGAACGTCCTCGAGTTCCAGCGAGGAGATGTTCTCGCCCCCGGAGATGATGATGTCCTTGGCGCGGTCCCGGATCTTCACGTAGCCGTCCGGCTCCACGACCCCCAGGTCGCCGGTGTGGAACCAGCCCCCGGCGAACGCCTTGCGGGTCGCGCGCGGATTCTTCAGGTACCCGCGCATGGTGATGTTGCCGCGGAACATGACCTCGCCCATGGTCTCGCCGTCGTGCGGCACGGGCTCCATGCTGTCCGAATCCAGCACCGTCATTGACTCCTGCAACGGATACGGCACGCCCTGGCGCCCGTTCCTCCGTGCCCGCTCCTGCACGGACAGGTCCGCCCAGTCGTCATGCCGGGCGCACACCGCGGCGGGCCCGTAGGTCTCGGTCAGTCCGTACACGTGGGTCAGGTCGAAGCCGATGCGCTCCATACCCTCGATCATCGCCTGCGGCGGCGCGGCGCCCGCCACCAGGGCGGAGACCTTGTGGTCGATGCCCCGGCGCAGCCGCTCGGGCGCGTTGATCAGCGTGGTATGGACGATCGGTGCGCCGCAGTAGTGGGTCACGCCGTGCTCGCGGATCAGCCGGTAGATCCGTTCCGCCTCGACCTTGCGCAGATACACGTTGGTGCCCGCGTTCGCCGCCATGGTCCACGGAAAGCACCAGCCGTTGCAGTGGAACATCGGCAGCGTCCAGAGGTAGACCGACTGCGGCGGCATGCCCCAGCTCATGATGTTGCCGACGGCGTTCAGGTACGCGCCGCGGTGATGGTAGACCACGCCCTTGGGATTGCCGGTCGTGCCCGAGGTGAAGTTCAGCGAGATCGCCTGCCACTCGTCCGCCGGTGCCTGCCACGCGTAGCCGGGGTCGCCGTCGGCCAGGAAGGCCTCGTAGTCGGTTTCGCCGATACGCTCGCCGGGACCGTCGTACTCGGGATCGTCGACGTCGATGACCAGCGGCCGCCGCTTCAGACCGGCCAGTGCCTGCTCCATCACCGGCTGGAACTCGCGGTCCACGAGCACCGCCCGGGCCTCGCCGAACTCCAGCATGAAGGCGATGGCGTCGGCATCGAGGCGGGTATTGAGCGTATTCAGCACCGCCTGCGCCATGGGGACGCCAAAATGGGCCTCGTACATCTCCGGGGTGTTCGCCAGCATGGCCGCAACCGTATCCCCGCGGCCGATGCCGCGCCCTGCCAGCGCCGCCGCGAGGCGCCGGCAGCGCGCGCAGGTCTCCGCCCAGGTGAAACGCCGGGTACCGTGCACCCCGGACAGGCGCTGCGGATAGACCTCGGCCGCCCAGCGCAGGAACGCCGAGGGCGTCAGCGCAGCGTAGTTGGCCGCGTTCTTGTCCAGCCCGGTCTCATAAGGATTGTTGTCCGACATGACAGGTCTCCTCCAGACGGTCGCCGGAGTGGCGCTCCGCCGCGCTCCCGCGGGGATCCGACGCTGCTCCCAATGCTACGCCATGGAGACCGGGCTTACAGCAGGGGGTTGCCAATCTTGCGGAAGGTGTCGTCGTGCCTCGGCGGCCGGGCGTGCCGTCGTGGCAGGGCGGGAGGAGGGGGTGTCGTGACACGGGACGAGCGACGGGCAACGCCGCCCACGGCGGCGCACGCAGCCGCCCGCAGGGAGTTGCCGCGTGGCCGGCGCGGAGCCTGGGACCGGGCGCTTCCGCCGGGGCCGGCATGCCCCTTCAGCGATCGCGCCGGCCGGAGAGGCGCGCCATGCTCCCGGGCCGCTCTTGCTCGACAACCCGGCCGATCAGTCGATGCGCCCCGCGTCGCGCAGCAGCCATGCAAGAGATAAGGGGCCCGTTCGGGCGTCGCCGGATCAGGTCTTGACCTCGATCCGCCGGGGGCGGGCCGCCTCGCGCTTGCCGATCTCGATCTCCAGCACGCCGTTGTGGCCGCGCGCCCGGATCGCCTCGGGGTCCGCCGTATCGGGCAACGCGAAGCGCCGATAGAAGACGCCGCGGGAACGTTCCACGCGCTGGTAGCCGTTCTCGCTCCGGGTTTCCTCGTGCTTGCGCTCGCCCCGGATGGTCAGGATCCCGTTGTCCATGGTGACCTCGATGTCCTTCGGGTCCACGCCGGGGACATCGGCCTCCACGACGAAGCGGCCGCTCTCCTCGCGGATGTCCACCGCCGGGATCCACTGGCTGGTTTCCACCGCCGAAAAGTCCCGCTGCGGATCGAGCGGCGAGTAGCCGAACAGGCGGTTCATCTCGTTGCGCAGATCCTGCATCGCACGGCCGGGAGTGTAAGTGGTCAGGTCCATACGCCTCACCTCCTTCGTGTTTCCGTGGTGACCCGTTGCCACCCTCTTCAGTTTCCGGATATTGGGACGATCGGCCGCGTTTCAAGGGGCGGACGACCGCTCCCACCGGGCCACGCCCCGGACCCGGCCACCGGGCGCTGTACGGTCAGCCCGCCCGCAGGCGGCGCTGCAGCGACGCCACCCGCAACGCAAGGGCCGGATCGCCGGCCATGCGATCCCGCATCCGGGCCACCGCCTTGGACACGCCGGCCGGGGTGCAGCCCCCCATCGCGTCGGCGATCTCCCGCAGCCGGTGCCCGCCGGCGAGCCGGCAGAGCGTCATGGCGACCGCGCGCGGCTCGGCGTCGGGGTGTCCCCGTCCGTCCCGGTGCAGCTGCGCGAACGACACGCCGTACTCCTGGCGCACGGCCTCCATGATTTCCTCGATCCGCGGCCGCCGCGTGACGCGGCGCGCGGGCGGCATGTCGGCATGGGCCTGCATCGCCGCCAGCCGCTCCCGGAAGGCATCGTCCGCCAGGATCGGCGTCGCACGCCGGTCGCGGTAGAAGGCACGGGTCCTGGCGTCCAGACCGGCGTCGGTGTAGTGGCGATAGGCGAGGGCCGGATCGCTGGCCCCGAGGCGGGCGCGTATCGCGTCCACCTCGAGCCAGGGGGGTGCCCTGCGGGCACCGACGTAGCAGCGATAGCTCGACCACCGGTAGGCTTCGGGCCGCCCGACCAGCCCCGCTTCCGCCGGCATCCGGTGAATGTACCGGCTGACCTGCAGCAAGTAGGCGTCCGGATCCACCAGCACCGCGCGATAGCGGCCCCGGAACACGGGCCCGTCGCCCGCGTGGGCCCGGTTGAACCACTGCGTATAGACGCCGTTGACCTGCCGCATCACCCGGGACAGATCGCCCCGCGGCGTACGCAGCAGGAGATGGTAGCCCGACGGCATCAGGCAGTACGCGTGACACTCGACACCGAACGTCCGCACGGCCTCCGCGAGCAGCCCCAGGAAACGGGACCCGTCCTCCGGCGCGGGGAACACCGTGATGTTGCGCAGGCCGTGGTTCATCACGTGATACCAGGCACCAGCATGTTCGATGCGCAGGGGACGACTCATCCGATAACCCCCCGGAATGGATAAAGTCCTCAGTCAAGACCTGACCCCAATTAGCTTGACATGGATCAAGTCGCTTGCGCATAGTAGCGCACCTGCCATGTGCCGGCTCCTCGGAGGCGAGTGTCCCGGGGCAGCGCACGGCCGTTCCGTCGCTGGGCCACGGCCCGGGTCGTCGATTCGGCGTTGTCGTGTACGGATACGTGCCGGGCCCGACAAGCGGGAGAAGGGCCGGACAGCCCTGTGAACAATCCCCCACCCGCCAGCATGGCGGCACCGTGTCGGTCGCGGTGTCGGTCCAAGGGCAAAAACTGCCAATATACCAAGGGATCCTGTCGCATGAACCCTCGGGTTGTCATTGCTTTCGCAGTCGCCGCCGGCCTGTTCCTTTCCGCTCCCCTGGCGACGGCCGCGACCGGCGCGCCCAGTGGCACGCCTTCCCACGCCCCCTGGCAGAACCCCAATCTGAGCGGGTTCGCCCGGCACGTCGTCTCCTGCGCCGCCTGCCACGGCTCGAACGGCGAGGGCGGCGGCAAGGATGCGCCCTTCGTGCCGCGCCTCGCGGGGCTCTCGGCCAGCTACCTGCTGCAGCAGCTGCAGGACTTCCGTGACGGCAAGCGCCAGTACCAGGTCATGAACTACATGACCCACGGACTGCCCAACGACTACCTCGCGAAGATCGCCACCTATTTCTCGAGCAAGTCCGGCCACTTCGCCCACCCTGCCGCCGGGGAGCCGTCCAGAACCCAGGTCGAGCTGGGGCGCCGGATCGCGCTGGAAGGCATCAAGAGTCGCGGCATCCCGTCGTGCGCGAGCTGCCACGGCACGGACCTGAGCGGCGACCCGAGCCATAGCGCGCCGGCGCTGGCGGGGCAGTACGAGGTATACCTGGACTGGCAGATGCGCCAGTACAAGGACGGTGAACGCACCAACGGCACCGTGGAGATGCCCGCGATCGCCGACCACATGACCACGCAGGAAATGTCGGCGGTGTCCGCCTATCTGGCATCGATCCGGCCGCAGCAGGTCAACTCCGCCAGCGCGCGCGCCGCTTCGGTCCCGGCCAGCCCGGCCGCGGCAAAGCAGCCGGCGATGTACCCGGTCAAGGGCAAGCAGACCGCCCTGACCCGGCGCGGGCGATACCTCGCCACCGCGGGCGACTGCGCCGGGTGCCACACCTCGAGCCCCGATCAGCCCTTCGCCGGGGGGCTTCCGCTGGAGACCCCGTTCGGCACGATCTTTACGCCCAACATCACGCCCGACAAAGCCACGGGCATCGGCAAGTGGTCCTTCAAGGAATTCTACACGGCGATGCACGACGGGCTCGGGCCCGGGCACGAGTTCCTCTACCCCGCGTTCCCGTTCGTCGACTTCTCGAACGTCACGCGCAGCGACGTCCGGGCGATCTATGCGTACCTGCAGACGCTCACGCCCATCCACAAGAAGGACATGGGCAACAAGCTGCGCTTCCCGTACAACATCCGCCCGATGCTGTTCGGCTGGCGGCTCCTGTTCTTCCATCCGCACACGTTCGAGCCGGACAAGAATCACAGCGCGGCGTGGAACCGTGGCGCCTACCTGGTCAAGGGCCTGGGCCACTGCGAGGCCTGCCACTCGCCCCGGGGCATCATGGGCGAGGTCAAGCAGGGCCAGGCGCTGGCCGGCGGGACGGTGCAGGGCTGGCACGTGCCCAATATCACCGACAACCCGCGGTACGGCCTGAGCAACTGGAGCATCGGCGACATCACCCACTTCCTGCGGACCGGCGACTCGCCGCACGTCACCGCGGCGATGGGCCCCATGCGCGACGTCATCCACGACAGCCTGCAGTACCTCACCCGGGGCGACCTGCGGGCCATGGCGATCTTCCTGAAGAGCCTGAACCGTGAGGCACCGGAGGTAAGCAACGTCTCCGAGTCCGAAGAGGTGACGCCGAAGAATCCCTACAGCGGCAAGCACGTGTACGAGCAGAACTGCTCCGGCTGCCACCAGGATGACGGCGGGGGCGTCACGGGCGAGTTCCCGCCGCTGGCGGGCAACCCGATGGTCCAGGAGGACAATCCCCGCGACGCCATCCGCATGGTCCTTCGCGGCGGCTTCCAGGCGCACACCAAGTCGCAGCCCGAGCCCTACTCCATGCCGCCGATGGGCGACTGGCTCAACAACGAGCAGGTGGCGGCCGTCGTGAGCTACATCCGCACCAGCTGGGGCAACAAGGCCTCGAAGGTGACCGCCAGCCAGGTCAACAGGATCCGCTGACCGGTCGCGGGAGAGGGGCGCCCGCCCCTCTCCCGCCGCCGCGTTCCCGCCACGCGGCGCAGCCTGCCCCGTAGCGCCGTTTCCGAACCCGCCCGGAGCGGGTATGCTACCGATACCTGCCCGGCCGGAGGAGGCGTCCGCCATGCCAGGAACGGCGTTGGTGCTCGGGATCACCGGGGGCTTTGGCCACGCCGTGGCCAGGGCCTTGGGCCGCCATGGCTGGCAGTTGCGGGTGCTGCATCGCGACCCGGACCGGGCCCGCAGCGCCGTGCCGGAACCGGAAGCCCTCGAGTGGCGGCGCGGCGACGCCATGCGGCGCGCGGACGTCATGGCGGCGGCCCGCGGCGCCGACCTCATCGTGCACGCCGTCAACCCGCCCGGCTACCGCAACTGGCGCGGCCTGGCCCCGCCCATGCTGGCCAACAGCATCGCCGCCGCCAGCGAGGCGCGCGCGCGCCTGGTGTTTCCCGGAAATGTCTACAATTTCGGTCCCGACGCCTGGCCGCTCGTGGCCGAAACCGCACCCCAGCATCCGCGCACGCGCAAGGGCGCGATACGGGTCGAGCTCGAGCGCATGCTGGCGGACGCGGCGCGGGCCGGAGGCCGGGCACTGATCGTTCGCGCCGGCGACTTCTTCGGCGGACCGGCCCGTGGTTCCTGGTTCGACGCGGTGATGGTCAAGCCCGGGCGCGAGGTACGCTCGATCACCTACCCCGGCGCCCACGACGCCGGGCACGCCTGGGCCTACCTTCCGGACCTGGCCGAAGCCGTCGCCCGGCTGATCGATCGCGACGCCGAACTCGCACCGCTGGAATGCTTCCACTTCGGCGGTCACTACCTCGATCCCGGGATCGGGATGGCCGAGGCGATCCGGAAGGTAGCGGCGCGCCGGGACCTGCCGGTGCGCGGGCTGGCGTGGGTGGCGCTGCGACTGGCGGCGCCATTCAACGAAACCTTCCGCGAGCTGCTGGAGATGCGCTACCTCTGGAACATCAGCCTGCGCCTGGACAACCGCAAGCTGGTCGGACTGCTCGGCGAGGAGCCGCACACCCCCCTGGACGAGGCCGTGAGAGAGAGCCTGGTCGAGCTTGGCTGTCTGCCGGCCCCGGCGCAGGCCCGGGGCGCCTGACACCCCTACTCCCGCTCCGCGGCGTCCGCCCGGCGCAGCCGCTCGAACTCGTCCATCAGCCCGCGCACCTTGACCTCGTCGTATTCGCGCAGCCCGCCGAGCAGGAGGGTCTTCCAGCCCGTCCCGGCGCGCGAGCCGCCGGGCGCGTGGATGCCGAAGCGCAGCAGCGCATCGGCCCGGCGGCCGTTGACCTCGAGCGTCGAGTCGCTGAGCGCGAGGCGCGGGTCCGCGATGTCGAGCCGCTGGAGATCCAGCCCCATGTTCCGGTACACCACCATGGGCCGGTCGGTGTTGAACATGACGCCCTTCTCGGCCATCAGCGGCTTCAGATACGGGAAGTTCTTCCCGGAGAAGGCCACGTAGCGCAGCGCGACGGCTTCGACCACGGCCGGATCGCGCGTGCATGCACCCTCGCGCTCCACGTCGAGGACGACGCGGTCGTCGGCGTCGATCACCTGCACCCGGCCCGCTCCCGTGCCGGGCACGCGCAGCGGCACGTCGTCGCCCACCATGCCGCGGAACTCGAAACGCATGCGCTCGTAGAGCCCCCCGTAGGCCAGCACCAGGGCGAACAGCAGGTCCCCGGGCACGCAGAAGCGGCGCGCGTCCGGATTGTGGATCGGATTGTAGTCGCCCGCCACGTCGCGCGCGAAGCGGCTGGCCTGGACAGCCCGGATGCGAATCCAGCCGCCGGAAACCGAATGGTAGCGATCGAGAAACATGTGGATGCCTGTCGCGGGAGCCTCGCCCGGCGCCATTGTACTTGCAGAAGGCCGCGCGGCGAAGCACGCGGCATGGGCGGCCCTCAGGCGCGTCCGGCCGCCTCCGCCAGCAGCCGGAGCGACGCCAGCCGCTCCCGCTGCGAGTGGATGTCGGTGGCAACGATGATCTCGTCCGCCCGCGTCGCGTCGAGGAATGCCTGCATCCGGTCGCGCACGGTGTCCGGGCTGCCCACGGCCGAGGCGCTGAGCATCGCCTCGACCATCGATCGTTCCTGACGCGACCACAGCGCATCCATGTCCTCGACCGGCGGGTCCAGCGGTCCGCGACGGTTCCGGACCATCCGCAGGAAGCGCTGCCGCAGCGAAGAGGCGAGGTACTCCGCGTGCGCATCCGTTGCGCCGACGATGACGTTCATCGCCACCATCGCGTGCGGCCGCTCCAGCACTTCGGAGGGGCGGAATACGCTGCGATACAGCTCCAGGGCGTCCAGCACGTGCCGCGGCGCGAAATGGCTGGCGAAGGCGAACGGCAGTCCCAGCTGCCCGGCGAGCTGCGCGCTGTAGCCGCTCGACCCCAGCAGCCAGATGGGGATTGCCAGCCCCTCGCCCGGAATCGCACGCACCGCCTGCCCTGCCGCTGGCGGACGCAGGTAACGGCGCAGCTCCTCCAGCAACGCCGCGAAGTCGGGCTCCATCGCCGCGGCGGCGCCCCGCACGGCGCGCACCGTCAGCGGGTCGGTGCCCGGCGCGCGTCCCAGGCCCAGGTCGATCCGCCCGGGGTACAGGGACTCGAGCGTGCCGAACTGCTCGGCGACGATCAGCGGCGCGTGGTTGGGCAGCATGACGCCGCCCGATCCCACCCGGATCCGCTCGGTGCGCCCGGCGACGTGGCCGATCAGCACGGCCGTCGCGGCACTGGCAATCCCCTCGAGATTGTGGTGTTCGGCCAGCCAGAACCGGCGGAATCCGGCCTGCTCCACCAGGCGGGCCACCTCCACGGTGCGCTCGTACGCCTGTGCCGGAGTGCCGTCGCGCACCACCGTGGCGAGGTCGAGCAAGGAAAGCGGCGTGTCTGCGAGATCAGGCATCGGACTGTGCTCGTACAAGGGAGGGCTACCATACTACGCGTGGCTGTCGGGCGACGTGCAAACGTCGCGGGCGCAACGCAGAGCTTGCATGCGACCGGACCGATCGGCAAGGTTTTGGACTCCCGACCAACCCGGAGGAGATACGATGATCGGTTACGTTACTCTCGGCAGCAACGACCTGGCCCGGGCCGCGGCCTTCTACGACGCCCTGCTGGGCGAGCTCGGCGCCAGCCGCTTCATGGAAAACGAGCGCATGATCGTCTGGGGCGCGCAGCCGGGCCAGCCCATGGTCGCCGTCTGCACCCCCTGGGACCGGAATACGGCCACGCCCGGCAACGGCGCCATGGTCGCGCTGGACGTCGGCACCCGCGACAACGTTCATCGCATCCACGGCAAGGCGCTCGAGCTCGGCGGGACCAGCGAGGGGGACCCGGGAGAACGCATGCAGGGCTTCTACGGCGGCTACTTTCGCGACCTCGACGGCAACAAGCTGGTGGCGTTCACCATGGGCTGACCGGAACGGCGGCGAGCGTCACTCAGAAGCTGAAGCCCGCCTGCAGCGCCGCCCCGAGCTCGCGTCCGCCCTTCATCGCCGCCAGGTCGATGTGCGCGCCGAGCACCCGCAGGCCCACGCCGCCGGTAATGGCATGTTTGAACGTGGCGCCGCTCGCGGTGTTGTCCTTCACGCCTACCCGCAGCTGGAGCGTGTCGAGGACATTGAACTCGGCACCCAGGCTGAGAAACCGCGTGTCACCGCCGAGCCCGCCGACCGACCTGTTGGTGCTCAGATCGTAGTCGGCCGCCAGCGTGAGCCAGCCTTTGCTGCGTGCCACTCCGACACGGTAGCTCGGGCGCAGGTGGATCCGGTTCCCCGCGTCGGTCGTATAGGTGTGGGACACGAGGTTCTTGCCCACCACGCCGACGCGCCAGTTCCTGCCCAGCTGGTCCACGACCCCGGCATCCAGGTTGGCGTTGGTGGAAGACGTCGCGGTCTTGCGGTTGAAGCTGGCGTTGTCGATGGCGGCGGTGTAGTCGATCGTCTGGACCCGCTGAAGCTTGGGCGAGATGCCCACCGAAAGCGTGCCGAAGCGGTGCGCCATCGCGAGCCCCGCCTCGGTGACCATGGCACCGCGGAACACGCCGCTGGAGTACACATTGTTGGCGGGGTTGACCGGCGTGGTGCCGGTCGACTGGATGGAGCTTTCCGCCGCCTGGATCTGTGTCCGGTCGCGGCTGTCGTAGTGCGCGACCGCGTCCCCGACGATGCGCGAGTCCACGAACAGCGCCACGCCGGCCGTACTGCCCGGCACCCCGGCGCTGAAGCCCGCGAACAGGTCGCCCTCGACCGGCTCGCCGTCGATCGCCGCGAGGCTCGAATCCAGCCGCTGCAAGGCGCTTACCGCAGCGCTCCTGGCGGAGCCGCTGCAGGTGCTGCCGCCGCTGCACGCCTGGATGGTGCTGTTCACCCGGTCGTAGGCACTCTGCACCGCGTCCAGCTTGTCGCGGAAGTCGCGCGCATTGGCGGCCTCAGCCGTCACGATCGGGAAGGCGAGCGCGAAATGGTCGTGCCGCTGGCGGGCCGCGAGCAGCGCGGGGTTGCCGAATGCCGCGTCATTGGCCGTGCCGGAGGCGACCACGGCGCCGCCCATGGCCTGGGCGCGCGGGGAGAACGAGCCGAAGGGCAACGCGGAAGCGGGAGCCGCCAGGGTCATCAGCGTGACCAGGCCGGCGGTGAGCGCCAGGGCTGGCCGGCAGCGCCGTGCCGGCACTCGGGGAAGGAATCGCATGGCAACCTCGCAGTTGTCTTCGTGGTCTTCGAAACAGCGCAGCAGGGGACCGGCAGAACGCCGGCAGCCGGTTCGGGCGCGGTCCCTTCGACGAACGATATCGCGACCCGCGGCGACCCAAAGGCGGGTTTCAGATGAAGGGCGGGAATCGGCGGTGCGAGCGGTGGGACGCAACGGAAACACGGGGCCACGAAGCCCCGCGTGGCCGTTTCGGGCGGCCACCGGATGCCGGGTGGCACACGGCCGTCGGGCGACGCGCCGGGGCATGGCTCCGGGTAACGCTCATCGACCCGCGTACGAGCGCCGGCACGGAGCGGTCAACACGACCGGCGCAACACCCGGATCGCGCGCGGCAAGACGATCCCCGGGGCGCGGCCGTGCACCGCTCGCTCCGGCATCCCGCCACCGACCGGCCCGACCCGAGGTTCCTCAAGTACCGCAGAAGGTCACCGGGACTTCCTCGCCGGGCCGCGGCGGCCGGGCGTATCGCTCCATCCCGGGGTGATCGTCGCAGGGTGCCGAGAGCACCGTCAGCAGGTCCTCGAAGGGCCCGAGGTCCTGCTCGCGCGCGGCCGCGTCGACCGCCTGCTGTGCGAGATGGTTGCGCAGCACGAAGGCCGGGTTGACCGCCCGCATTGCCCGGCGCCGTTCCGCGTCGGCCCGGCTCTCCGCGGCCAGGCGCTCCCGCCAGCGGGCCGCCCAGGCATCGAAGACGGCCGGGTCGTCGAACAGCTCGCGCACGGGCCCGTCGACGGACGCGTCCCGGGCGTCGACCTCGCTCAGGCGCCGGAAGGTCAGGGTGAAGTCCGCGCCGCCCGCCGCCATGGCCCGCAGCAGGTCGTGGGCCAGACCGCGATCCCCCTCGCGGGCCTCGGCCAGGCCCAGCTTGGTCCGCAGGCCCGCCTGGTACGCCTGCTCGAAGCGGTCGACATAGGCATCCAGCGCTTCTTCCGCGCTCCGGACCGCCCGGTCGCGCGACCCGCCGAGCAGCGGCATGAGCGCGGTCGCCAGCCGGGCCAGGTTCCAGTAGCCGATGCGCGGCTGCTGGTTGAAGGCATAGCGCCCGCCGGTGTCGATCGAGCTGAACACGGTCTCGGGGTGGTAGGCGTCCATGAAGGCGAACGGGCCGTAATCGATGGTTTCGCCGGCGACGGACATGTTGTCGGTGTTCATCACGCCGTGGATGAAACCGACCATCATCCAGGAGGCGATCAGCTCGCCGCTGCGCAGCGCCACCTGGCGCAGCAGCTCCAGGTACGGCTCGCCGGCGCCCGCCACCTCCGGGTAGTGCCGCCGGATCACGTAGTCGGCGAGCCGCTGCACCGCTTCCCGGTCGTCACGGGCCGCGAAATACTCGAACGTGCCGACGCGTACGTGGCTGCGCGCGACGCGCGCGAGGATCGCGCCCGGCTCGACTGCCTCGCGGAAGTGCGACTGGCCGGTGGCCACCATGGCCAGCGCCCGCGTGGTCGGGACCCCCAGGGCCGCCATGGCCTCGCTCCCCAGGTACTCCCGGATCACCGGGCCGAGCACGGCGCGGCCGTCACCTCCGCGGGAGAACGGCGTGCGCCCGGCACCCTTCAGGTGCACGTCGCGCCGTACGCCCGCGGCATCGACCAGCTCGCCGAGCAGCACCGCGCGGCCGTCGCCGAGCTGCGGCACGAAGTTGCCGAACTGGTGCCCGGCGTAGGCCATCGCCAGCGGCCGGGAGCTCTCCGGGACCCGGTTGCCGGCGAGCATCGCGACGCCGTCCGGAGAGGCCAGCCAGGCCGGATCCAGCCCGAGCTCGCCGGCCAGCGGACGGTTCAGCCGCAGCAGCCGCGGCGCCGGCACCGGTGTCGGCGCCACGCGGGCGTAGAAGCTTTCGGGCAGGCGCGCGTACGTGTTCTCGAAGATCAGGTCCGTGGCAACGCTCATTCGGCTCCCCCTGCGGGGCGATCGTCTGCTGGCACCAAGTCTCGCACGACCGGGCCCGGGCACAAACCCGGCCTTTCCATTGGACGGCGTCGGGGCACCGTCCGTTCGGTCGCGGAAACCCGTGCCGCCGACGGCCGTAGGAAGGCGGCGCCCCGGATTGGTATGCTGGATGGCCTTTCCGGTTGCACCCACGTCCAACAGTCAAGGAGGCCAGAGCTATGGGATTCGCTCTTTCGGACATGCAAGTGACCAGCAGTTCCTTCGATTCGCACGGCAAGATCCCCGCGAAGTACACCGGCGAGGGGGAGGACGTCTCGCCGGCCCTGTCCTGGAGCGGGGCACCCGAGGGCACGCAGTCCTTCGCGGTGATCTGCCACGACCCCGACGCTCCGCTGGTCAGCCCGGGCACCTACGGTTTCGTGCACTGGGTGCTGTACAACCTCCCGGCCTCCACCACCAGCCTGGCCGAAGGCGCCGAGGCGGGCACCACCGGCAAGACGGACTTCGGCAAGACCGGCTACGGCGGGCCCATGCCGCCCGAGGGACACGGCACTCACCACTATTTCTTCTGGGTGCTGGCGCTGGACCGGAACCCGCAGCTGGAGCCCGGCCTGACGCTGTGGCAGTTCCTGGAGAAGGTCGAGCCCCACGTGCTGGGCATGAACCGGATCGTCGGGACCTACAAGCGCTGATTCTCCGTGGCGGGGTCCCGTCGTGCGGGGCCCCGGCCGGTTCCTCGCGGGAGGCTCTCCCGGACGCACCGGGCCGGCGCCGGTGTATCTCCTGCGCCGTGCCGGACGGATGACCGGGGCGGGCACCGCCGGTGCCCGCCCCGCCGGTTTCAGACGCGCTCGATGATGATGGCCGGAGCCATGCCGCCAGCGGCGCACATGGTGACCAGCCCGCGCTTGAGGTCCCGCCGCTCGAGCTCGTCCAGGATGGTCCCGATCAGGATCGAGCCGGTGGCGCCGATGGGATGACCCAGCGCCATGGCGCCGCCGTTGACGTTGACCTTGTCCCGATCCAGCTCCAGGTCGCGGATGAACTTCTCCGCCACCACCGAGAAGGCCTCGTTGATCTCGAACAGGTCGATGTCCCGGATCTCCAGGCCCGCCTTCTGCAGCACCTTGCGCGCCGCCGGCACCGGGGCATTCAGCATCAGCGTGGGCGAGTCGCCCATGTTGGCCATCGCCACCACCTTCGCCCGCGGCTTCATGCCGTGCCTGCGCGCGTATTCCGGCGAGGCCAGCAGCAGCGCCGCGGCCCCGTCGACCACGCCCGAGGAGTTGCCGGCGTGGTGCACGTGCTTGATCTCCAGGTCGGGATAGACCTGCTGCACCAGCTTGCGGTAGGTGGTGCCCCGATCGTCCAGGGGGTAGTCGGCCATCGCCTCGAAGGCCGGCTTGAGCTGGGCCAGGCCTTCCAGGGTGGTGTTGGGCCGCGGAAACTCCTCGTGATCCAGCGCCAGGCTGCCGTCCTCCTTGTACACCGGCACCAGGCTCTTGTCGAAGTGACCGTTGGCGATCGCGTGGGCGGCCCGCTGCTGGCTGACGTAGGCGAGCTCGTCCAGAGCCTCGCGCGGGATGTTCTCCAGCGTGGCGATGGCGTCGGCGGACACGCCCTGCTGCGGCTGCGGATGGATCGAGCGCAGGCGCTCGTTGCCGCTGTCGATGAAGGGCGAGCGGTTGCCGTCCTCGCCGTGGCGCGACATCATCTCGGTCCCGCCGGCGACCACCAGGTCTTCCATGCCGGACATGATCGAGGCCGCGGCCATGTTCACGCTGGTGATGCCGGAGCCGCAGAAGCGGTCCAGCGTCACGCCGCTGGAGCGCACGTCGTAGCCGGCGTCGAGCGCGGCCATCCGCCCCAGGTCGCCGCCCTGGGTTGCCTTCTGGGAGCTGGTGCCCCAGATGATGTCGTCCACCTCGGCGGTGTTCAGCTCGTTGCGCTCCGCGATCGCCTTGAGCACGGTCGCGCCCAGGTGCTGCGGGTGGATGTCGGTCAGGGCGCCCTTGCCGGGCTTGCCGATGCCGCGCGGCGTGCGGCACGCGTCGATGATCCATGCTTCCTGCATGATTTCTGCCTCTCTTCTGGAAGGGATATTCGGCAGGGTGTCGGCCGCGGGGATTCCGTGTCGCACCCGGTGGAAATTCCATGGGCAGATTAGAGAGGCCGAACCGGACGGTCAACTGGTTAGCATCTCTAATGGCTGCGTCCAAAGCCCGGCGCTCACACCCGCAGCCGGCGCCAGGCGCCACCGCCGAAGCGGGCGCGTGCGGCCACCAGGCAGGCGAGCATGCCCGCCAGTTCCGCGCTCCAGACCCAGGGCAGCGAAAGGTCGAACACCAGCGCTGCGAGTGCCGCGGCCCCCACCACGACGATCGAGACCAGCAGCTGGATCACCAGCGCGGCCCAGGTATCACCCGTGCCGGCCACGGCGGCGTAGTACGCCTCCGCGGGCACCGCCACCAGGGTCGCGGCCATCACCACGGCAAGGCTGGGCAGCGCCGGCGCGGTCATCTCCGGCCGCTCCGTGAACAGCCCCACCACCGCGTGGGGGAACAAGCCCGCCAGCAGCAGGACCGGAAGCACCCCGGCGAGGCTCAGCAGGGAGGCGCGGCGAATCACTACCCGTGCCTGTCCGCCCCGTTGCTGGCCGATGAGGTTGCTGACCATCGAGCAGACCGATTCCGACAAGGCGTCCACGGGGATCATGAACACCGCGTAACAGCTGAATACGATGGTCGCCACCGCCAGCGCTTCGCGCCCCAGCGCCTCGATGATCAGGAAGAACAGGAACCAGCGCCCGGTCTCCACCAGCGCATCCAGCGAGACCGGCGTGCCGAGCGCGACCAGGTGGCGCGCGATGCCGCCGCGCCAGCGGCCGAAGCGCAGCAGGCCGTAGTCCCGCGCGTAGCGGCGCACCAGGACATGGCCGGTCAGGAACAGGAACACCAGCGCTTCGGCCCCGACCAGGGCCGCCCCGGCGCCCGCGATGCCCAGCTCCGGGAGACCCCAGTGGCCGAAGATCAGGGCATAGTCCAGGGCCACGTTCGCGCCGGCGAGCAGCAGCGTGGCGCCGATCAGCACGCGGGTACGCGAGATGCCGACGTAGAAGGCGCTGTAGGCAAGATTGAAGGCGTGGAACAGCACGCCGAAGGCGGCGATCTCGAGATAGGCGTCGACCGCCAGCCGCAGCGGCGGGGATGCGATCGCGATCGCCGTGAACGGCGGCACCAGGGCCTCGAGGGCCGCGATCAGCGCCAGCGAGGCCAGCGCCAGCAGGTACATTCCCTGGTTGAAGCTGGCACCCACACCGGAGGCGTCGTCCTCGCCCACGCGCCGGCCGACCACGATCTGCACCGCGTCGACCAGGCCCAGGGTGAAAGCCAGCGCGACCGCGTAGATGGAGCCCGCCAGCCCCACCGCGGCGAGCTCGGTCACGCCGTAGTGGCCCAGGAAGATCGCGTCGGTCACCTCCACCACGGTCTCGCTCACGCCGGCCACGATCAGCGGCCAGGAGACCGCCCAGATGCTTGCGTAGCGTGGCGTGAACATCGACCGGACCCGGCCTCAGCGGCTACAGCAGGGCGATGTCATAGGACTTGCGGTTCAGGTGCATGACCATGCACGAGAGCAGCGCCCCGCTCTTGAGGTACTCGCTCAGGTTGAACAGCGCCAGGCCGAACCCGGCGCGCGCGGCGATGTCCTCCAGGGTCCGGTTCTTGTGCTTCTCGTAGTCGTAGTCGGGGTTGTCCACGGACATCTCGTGGATGTTGGAGGCGTTGAGCAGCAGGTTGCCCAGGCGCACCGTGTTGCACACGCCCGAGAAACAGTCGTCTGCGCTGACCGGGATGATGTTGGTGACCTGCTCCAGCTCCGCCACCTCCGCCCTGGTGTACATCTCGGTGCACACCAGGGTGTCCTCGCGTGTGAGCGGGAACACCGTGCAGTCCAGGTGATAGAGGTGGGGCTCGGTCTCTTCCAGGATCACGATGCGCATGTCGTACTCGCGCGCCATCCATTCGTAGGCGGCGCGCTCGCTGCGGATGCCGTAGCCGCCGACATAGACGTTGTCGTGCAGGTGCTTGAGCTCGGCCTCGCCCTCGAACTTGTGCGGCGCGACCGCCACCGCGTACCCCATGGCGTCGAAGAAGTGCTCCCCGACGCCGGTCTCGCCGCTGCGCCCCGGAGCGCTGAAATTCGACAGCACCACGGTGTCGGGCTCGGGCAGGTGACCCAGGACCGCGCCCAGGTTGGCGCTGTAGACGAGATCCTGCAGGCCCGCCTCGCCCGGCGTGGGCAGAAGATAGACCAGCGCTTCCGCGGCAATGAAGTGGTAGAGCTGCAGGAACTGCAGGATGGCCCGCCCCGGATCCACGTGGCGCTGTCCCTCGTCGAGTTCCTGCATCCAGACGTTGTTGGGGAGGTCGGTGGCGAGCGAGAACGGCACGTTCATCAGGAACGCCGGCTTGTCCAGGGAGCCGGGATTCAGCTCGCGGTGAAAACGGGCCGCGGCTGCCTGGGCGGCACGCACCTTCGGCGACCGGGTCATGGCTTCGCTTCCCCCGGTGCCGCCGCGATGCGGACGATCGGGTCCACCGCGCCCTCGACGTGCACGCCCGCTTCCACCAGCGGCGTGAAGGTGTGGCGGGGGGACAGCGGCACGATCAGGTCGACCTGGGACCCGTAGCGAATCTGCGAGAAGCGCTGGTTCTGGGCGAAGGACCGGTGCTGCTTGAGGCAGAACGGCGTAATGCAGTCCACGTCGTAGTCGGCCACCTGCAGCACGTAATAGCGCAGGCCGAGCTCCAGGCTGGTGACGGTGTTGAGCACGCGCTGGTTGTATACCAGGTAGTCCCCGGCACGGGCGAGCTCCGGCGCGCCGGCCAGCAGCGACTGCTCGACCGGCAGCATGGGGTAGTTGTGGGTGGCGATCGGATCGAGCTCGCGCCAGGAAAGGCGGCCGGCGTAGGGGATTCGATTCACGTGCACGTCGTAGAACGTCATGAAGATGCCGATCACCAGCGAGCGGCGATCGTAGCCCGGCATGCGCAGAAGCTCGCGCAGCGAGAAGCTGCGCCCCTTCACGTCGAGCACCGGCTCGTCCGGGCCGAGCGTGCGCGCGTAGAGCACGATGCCGTCAGCCGGCGGGAAGAAGAAGCCGGTGTCGGACCACTCCGGACGGTCGGGGTCGCGGAAGAAGTGGCTTTCCGACAGCCAGCGCAGGGGCCGGCCCCGCAACGCCGCCACCTCCCGGTCCAGCCAGTCCTTCAGCGGCCTGGCCATGCCGCCCCTTCCCGCGCGCGCGGCCGCTGCTTCCCGCATGCCGCCATTCGCCACCTCCCGCCGGCGCTCGTGGTGCCGGAACAGGCCGACCATAGCCGCCGGCGCGCCCGCGGGCGTTGATGCCCGTCAAGGCCGGCGGGGCGGGCGGATGCGCGTCAGCGCACGAGGGTGGTCACCGCGAACGCCACGCAGACCAGGCCCAGCAGGGTCAGCAGCGCGACGTCCACGCGGCCCGGCTCGCCGCCGGCCGTACCCGGCTCCCGCGTGGCCAGGACCCGCTCGCGGTGGACCATGAAGGCGGGGATGGCGAAGCTTGCGGCCACCGAGAGCCCGAGCGCGACGTAGACCCAGACGCCGCGCATGCGCAGCCTCCGGGCCTCCAGCACCATCCAGATGATCACCGTCAGGCTGATGAACAGCGCGTCCACCGCGATGAAGCGGCTGGCCGGGTTGACCAGGGTATCGGCCCAGAAGCGGACGTTGCCATTGAGCAGGCCCAGGCCGAGGTAGCTGTAGCCGTTGCCCCAGGTGCCGATCAGCGCCAACACCGCGATCAGGCCGTAGACCAGGCACAGGGCCCTGCGCGAAACACTCATGGACATCCCCCCGGGCGACGATCGTTGCTGCTGCCGGCGCGGGCCGGCGCTACTTCCAGGCGAACTTCGGCTGCTCGTAGTGGGCCACGCGGGTCGCGCGCCCGTGCAGCGCGACCTCCCGGAACTGGTACAGCACCGCCGCGGTGGGCGCGTTGATCCAGCGATCCCCGAGGGGCATGCGGATGACCGGCCGGTCGCTCTCGGGGATCTGCACCAGCTGCGGCGCATCCTCGCGCTCCAGCTCGGTGAGGGGCACCCGGTGCACCTCCGCAACCTCGTCCGGAGAGGGCGTGACGGACGTTCGCTGCGCCACCCAGAGCACCACCGGCGTGATGCGATAGCCCGAGCGGGTGGAGTAATCGTCCAGCGTACCCAGCACCCCGACGCCCCTGACCGCGAGCTCCTCATCCAGCTCGCGGCAGGCGGCCTGCACCGCGTCCTCGCCGGCGTCGACGCGCCCGCCGGGCAACGCCCACTGCCCCGAGTGCGCCCGCAGCGTCGGCGCGCGGCGCGTCAGCAGGTAGCAGGCACGGCCGCGCTGGTCGTCGATCACGGCGACCGCGACGGCGGCGTGGCGGAGATCACCGTCGTCGCCGCGCAGGCGCGGGTGAGCCGAGAGGTTCCGGGACAATCGATCGCGCAGGGACTGGTCGTGTCTCATCCGGGACTCCCGTGATTTGGCCAGCCCGTACCGTAGCCCGGATAGAGCGGAAACGGAACGCGGCTAAGGCGGGACCGGGGCACCAGGGGCAGGCCGCGGGGGTCGGGTTCCGGGTTTCGGGCTTCCGGAAACAGGCGCCGGGCCGTCGGGCCGATCCGGGCTGGCCCGATGCATCGGCGCATGCAACAAGGCAGGAAACGCAGGATGCCGTCCGGGCCCCTCTTGCCAATCCCGAAACCCGCAACGACGCCCCCTCGAGCTTCCGGCCCCTGCAGTGAACCCGCGAGCGTCCCGCCCGGTCAGCCGAACCGGTAGCGATACACATTCGTTTCGCGCTTCTCGAAGCCGATCCGCTGATACAGCCGGTTGGCCGCCTCCCGCGAGGGCCTCGAGGTCAGGTCGACGGTCACCGCGCCCTCGGCGCTTGCCAGCTCCAGCGCCCGCCGCGAGAGCGCTTCGCCCACACCCCGCCCGCGCGCGTCGGCGTCGACCACGACGTCCTCGATCCACGCGCGCATGCCGGTCGGCAGGCGGAACATCGCCAGGGTCAGCGAGCCGACGATGCGCTCACCGTCCCGCGCCGCGAGCAGCAGCGTGCAGGGGGAGCAGACGATCTCGCGCAGCGTTGCGGGATCGGGAGCCGGGTTCGACGAGGAGAGCTGCGGCACGAGGCGTGCCATCGCTTCCTCCACCTCCGGCGTCACGCTGGTCACCACTTCCACCGATACGGACATATGCGCTGTCTCCCTGTGGCCGGTATGCAGCGGCCGCAGTCTGATGCCGGACAGCGGCTTTCGCTACCCCTTCTCGCGCCGGAGCAGGCGCCGCTTGCGCTCCCCTCCCCAGCGATAGCCTCCTGTCTCGCCGTCCGCGCGCACCACGCGATGGCAGGGAACGGCGAGCGCGATCGGATTGTGTGCGCAGGCGGAGGCGACGGCCCTGGCCGCCCTGGGCGCGCCGATCTCCTGCGCGATCTCGCCGTAGCTGCGCGTCCCGCCGACGGGGATGCTCCGCAACGCCTGCCACACCCGCCGCTGGAATGCCGTTCCCTGGATGTCGAGCGGCAGCTCGAGCCCGGCCGCCGGACGCTCGACGAATCCTGCCACCGCCTTCACCAGCGCCCCCAGTCCGTCACTGTCCTCGCTCAGCCGGGCGTTCCGGAAGCGCCGCCGGAGCCCGGCCCGCAACGCGTCCGCACTGTCCCCCAGGTCGATCGCGCACACGCCCTTCGCGGTCGCGGCCACCGCGATCCAGCCGAGGTCGGTGGACGCCAGGGCATAGCGAACGTCCCTCCCCGGGGCCCCGTCGCGCTGGGCGGAGGGAGGCATTCCCGGGCCGAACGCTGCGTAGGCAACGCCGGGCGAGTTGTAGCCCGCCGCGTAGACGGCGTCGGTGACCCGCGCCTCCGTGCGCAGCACGTCACCGAAGCGCGCCTCGCGGCAGGCGATCGCGTACTGCTTGGGGCTGACCCCGACGAAGCGTCGAAAGACACGCTGGAAGTGCCCCGGGCTCATGTTCGCCTGCCCCGCCAGCTCCGCCAGCGAAGGTTCCGGGCCGCCGGACCGAAGGCGCTGGCAGGCGGCGCGGACCAGCGCAAGTTGCCCTGTCGCCGGCGAGGCAGCGGCGGGCCGGCAGCGCAGGCAGGCCCGGAATCCGGCCTGGCACGCCGCAGCGGGCGTGGCGAAGAAGCGGACGTTGCCGCGCGCGGGACGGCGCGAGGGACAGGTCGGGCGACAGAAGATCCCGGTGGTGCGCACGCCGTAGACGAACATCCCGTCCGCGTGCGGGTCACGCCGCAGCACCATCTCCCACATCTCGGCTTCCGCGATCATCCCGCTCCCTCCCCGGCAGCCGCATCGGCTCGCATCAGGGAACAGGGTACCGCCTGCCGATTCGAGGACCACCTGTTTCCTGCGATCGAATTCCGATCGCGTGCGCCACGGGAACCCGGGGGACGCGCGGGGCAGGCGCGGCGCGGCGCCGGCTCAGGCGGCGCGGAGGAACTCCTCGGCCGCGGTGACCGGATCGCCCTCGTGGCGGTCATAGGCCCGACGCCACTCGCCGTAGGCGTCCATCCCGCCGCGCTTCCAGGGATGGTAGCCGGGCAGGTAGTAGGCGAGGTAGTGGGGCATCATACGCATGTAGATGCCGCGCGGGCCGTACAGCCACCACATGCCCCTCAGCACGGTCTTCACGCGCCGCCAGCCCTTGAGTCCGTCCACGTTGAACATGTAGCGCATGATCAGGAAGGTGTGGAACGGGAAGTTCAGAGACTCCCACAGCATCGCCAGCACGCGCGTGAAGTAGCTCGCCTTTGCGACCTTCGTCAGCACCTCGAAGGCCACGGCCTTGTGCTCGATCTCCTCGACCGCGTGCCAGAAGTAGATCGCCCGCACGCGCGGGTCGCCGTCCGCGAGCTCCTCGCGGTGCTCGAGGAAAAAGTGCGCCATGAGCGCGGTCATGTGCTCCGCGGCCGCGGTCTGGGCGAGGTTCCAGGCCTTCGGCATCTTGCGCCGGTACCAGCCGAGGACCCGCTTCTGCTCGTCCAGCAGGCTGTCGACGTCGATGCCCTGATCCTTGAGGCGATTGTTGAACAGCGTGTGCACGCGCCCGTGCTGCGCCTCCTGGAAGATGAAGTCCCGGACCTGTTCCTGCTGCACCGGATCGGTCACCTGGTCACGGTAGTCGCGCACGCACTCGATGAAGTATTTCTCGCCCTCCGGGAAGAGCGTCGACATGGCATCGAAGAACCGCGTGCGGTAAGGGTCCCCGCCCAGCCAGTAGCGGGGTATGTCCTCCGAGTCCAGCCGGAACTGCAGATCCTTGCGCGGCACGATCTCGTGCTGCATGGGCGCGACCGTGCTCATGGCCTGTCACCTCGATAATCCATGGATTGCCGACTCGCACGGACGGCGTGCTCGGGATGCACCAATCCGTGCAACTCTAAACCTAGTATAGTTAGTATCGTGCCCCCGGGTCGAGCCGCGGGCCGGTCACTGCCCGCATCCGTTCTCCTCCGGCGGCAGCATCGGCGGCTGCCCGCGCCAGGCACGCATGGCATTGATCGCGCGCAGGATCCCGGGGACGCGCGCCATCCGCCTTTGCAGCCGGTACCTGCCCGGGAAATCCACCAGCGCGAGCCCGGCAATCACCGCCAGCAGTCCCTGTCCCGGCGTCAGCAGCATGACGCAACCGAGCGCGACGAGCACGACGCCGGCCGCGTTCCTGGCGAGGGCCAGCGGCCGCGCTGCCAGGCGCCGCCCCCGGGCGGCACCCCGCGGCCGCCGGCCCGCAAGGAAATAGTCGCGGGGAAGCCGCGCCAGCAACCAGGGCACGGCCAGGAGGGCGGCCGCCAACGTCACGATCGAGACGGTGCCGAGCCAGAAGCCCACGGCAAGGCCGCCCGGGTGCGTCAGACTTTCCAGCATTGCGCGTTGCCTGCAACCATCCCGGCCAGTCTGACGCCGCGCCCGCCGTGCCCCGATGACCGGCGTCACGGCAACGGGCCGATCCGCTCCGCCGAAGGTGGGCGGGCCGACGGCGGGCGCGGCGGGAGGCAGCCGGCCGCTCAGCGGGAACGGTCGCCGGAAGGCAGCGTGCGCATCATCTCCTTCGCCGGGTGCCGCTTCCATTCGGGGTGCTCCCGCCAGAGCTGGCGCGCCGCCCGGAGGGTCTTGAGCACGTCGCCCGGCCGGGGAATCCGGGGCATGGCCGCCAACTCCCAGCGAATCCCGGTGGGATCCAGGAAGAACACCGCGTAGTAGCCCGGAGCGTAGATCGGGTACTCGGCCGGGGCGTCGGTCACGGTCAGTCCCTCGGGCAACAGGAACCGCGCGTGGAAACGGTCCACCTCCCGGCGGTTGCGGGCCCATATCGCGATGTGGTGGATGCCGGCGGCATGGGCGGCATGGTCCAGCCGGCCGCCCTCCGCCGCGGGCTGGATCCCGATGTAGCTGTGCGGCAGGGGAAACCGGGCCATGTAGTAGGTCGACGTGTAACCCACGTTCAGCGTCCAGAAACTCCGGTAGCCCAGCCAGCCGAACATGCGGTCGTAGAACCGCACCGAGTTCTCGTAGTCGAGCACGGAAAACTCGACGTGGTGTACCCCGCGGAATCTCATCGGTCCGGCTCCCCGCGCGTATCGGTATGCTCCGTCCCGGGCATCCGGCTGCCGCTCAGCCACCCCTCGATGATCGCGTTCACCGTCTCCGGCGCCTCCTGCTGCACGAAGTGACCCACCCGGGGGAGGTAGCGCAGCGTGAAGTCCTCGACCAGCTCGCCCGTGCCATAGGTCAGGTACTTCGCCAGTGCGATGTCCTGCTCCCCCCAGATCATGAGGGTCGGTGTTTGCAGCCGTGTTTCCAGTGCCTCCCGGTCCTGCTCCGTCAGGCGCCCGCCGGTCAGGTCGAAGTTCGCGCGGTACCAGTTGAGCATCGCGGTAATCGCGCCGGGCTGGCGGGCGGCTTCGCGGTACACCTCCAGCACCTCGTCGGGGAAGCGGGCGGGATCGACGGCGGAGCGGCGCAGGATTTCGGCGATCGGCCGCGCCCGCCCCATCCCCAGCAGCAGCTCGGGCAGCCTGGGCACCTGGAACCAGAGGATGTACCAGGACTTGAGGCGCTGCGACCAGCGGTCGAGGCCGCGCACGAACAGCAGCGGATGCGGGATGTTCATCACGATCAGCCGCTCCAGCGGCCGCATCCGGCGCAGCGCGAACATCCACGCGAGCATCCCGCCCCAGTCGTGCCCCAGCAGCAGCGTGGAGGACTTGCCGGCCGCATCGATCAGCCCGGCGACGTCGGCGAGCAGATGCTCCAGCGCATAGTCCGCCCGCCGGGCCGGGCGGCTGCTGCGCCCGTAGCCGCGCAGGTTGGGCGCCCAGGCCGTGTAGCCGAGGCGCGCCAGCAGGGGAAGCTGGTGACGCCAGGAATGCGCCAGCTCCGGGAAGCCGTGCAGGCACAGGGCCAGCCGGTCGCCGCTGCCGCAGGTCTCGACTTCGAAGGTCAGGCCGTTGGCCTCGACGAACGTGGTCTCGATGTTCCCGTCCATGAGCGACTCCCCCCGGTTGAACCCGGACGATTTGCAGGCAGGATTGCACGGCCGCCGTTCCGGGAAAACAGCGCCGATGCCCGTTCAGGTCCCCGTTCCGGTCACCGCCTCGTAATGCGAAACCACGGGGAACGGATCGTAGAAATGGTGCAGCAGGCGCTTCCACTCCCGGTATTGCGGTGATCTGCGAAACCCCTCCTCGTGCGCTTGCAGGGATTCCCAGCGCACGAGCAGCAAACATTCGTCCGCGCGCTCGAGACAGCGCTGCAGCTCGTGCGACACGTAGCCGGGCATGGAGGGGATGATTCCGCGAGCCTGCCGGAAGGCTGCCTCGAACTCGGCGGCCTGGCCCGGGCGGATGTTCAGGACGGCGGTTTCCAGGATCATTGCGCGTTCTCGCCTTGGTGGAGCACGACTGCACCGCGCCCGATCGATTGACGGTCCGTTCCAAGCCGGCGACCGCCCGCCGCGGATCCGCTCATTCGCATGCCGCCCCCGACATGCACCGGCGCCAGCGGACCGCCAATGGCGGGAACCGGTTGCAGGGCATGGCTGCAGTCTAGCGTCGAAAGCAGCGCGGGACGATGCGGCGCGGTCATGATCTGCGTCACTTGTCGCGGTGCATGGCCGGAGCAGGCTATCCTGAGCGTGCGCGCAATGGCCTGCGAGGTGCTCGACCATGAGCTACAAGAGCCTGCTAGCCTGCATCGACCAGGACACCCAGCACGCGCACGTCATGGAGACCGCCCTGGACCTGGCCGGACGCTTCTCCGCCTGGCTCACGGGGCTGCACGTGTACGTGCCCACCGCGTTCGCCGAGAGCGCCGGCATGGCGCTTCCGGTGTGGGGCGGCGGGGACGCGATGGAGCGCGAACAGAAACAGGCGCGCGAGCAGGCGGCAAAGCTCGAGGCGGAGCTCCAGACCGCCGCCGCCCGCCGGGGCGTCAGTCAGCTCGAATGGCAGTTTCACTGGGGTGAGCTGGCGCCGAGCGTGGCGCGGCACGCCCGGTACTCGGACCTGGTGGTCATGGGGCAGCACGACCCGGGCCGGCCGGAGAGTCGCGTCGGCTTCGATTCGCCGGCGGAGGTCGCCGTGCTGTCCGGCCGACCGGTGCTGGTCCTGCCCTATGCCGGACACGCCCGGCGACCCGGCAAGCGGGTGCTGGTCGCGTGGGATGGCTCCAACGAGGCCGTCCGGGCCGTGACGGCATCGCTGCCGCTGCTCGCGGAGGCGGACTCGGTGCAGATCGTGGTCGTGGACGGCGGCAGGGGCTCGCCCGCCACCGGCGAGGAACGGCCCGGCACCGGCCTCGCCGGCTACCTGGAACGTCACGGCATCGACGCCGGCATCAGCACGATCTACGGGGGCGGGCTCAGCGTCGCGGAAACCCTGCTGTCGGCAGTGGCCGACAAGGATGCCGATCTCCTGTGCATGGGCGCCTACGGCCACTCGCGCCTGCGCGAGCTGGTCCTGGGCGGCGTCACCCGGGAGATGATGCGCCACATGACGGTGCCGACGCTGATCGCCTGCTAGCCCGGCGCGCCGGACAGGGCAGGAGCACGGCTGCGAACGGACTCCCGCGGAGTACGCCGAACGGCGACCGACACGCCGGCAGGCGCGACCCGGCTTGCCCGGATCGTCCCCGCCCCCTAGTATTGAGCGCGGCGGCCGGCTCCGCGCCGGCCGCCGACGTTCTCGGGGCGGGGTGAAAGTCCCCACCGGCGGTGATTGCGAACGATCGCATCAGCCCGCGAGCGCCCGTGCCCGCCACGGGGTCAGCAGATTCGGTGAGAGTCCGAAGCCGACGGTGACAGTCCGGATGGAAGAGAACGGGAAGCCCTCCGCAGGCGCCGTCCGGCGCGGATCGCTGTTCCTGTACGCCCTGATTCCGGTTCCACTTCGCCAGGGGAGCAGTCATGAATCAGCAATACCCCCCGACCAGCGCAGCGCCGGCGGAAGAACGCATCGCCTTCATCCAGGCCGGCTGGCACGCCGAGATCGTCGGACAGTGCCGGCTCGCCTTCCTTCCCGCGCTGCAGGGGGCCGGGCAGGCGCCGGACAGCGTGGACGTGTTCGACGTGCCGGGGGCGTTCGAGATTCCCCTGCAGGCGAAGCGTCTCGCCGCCACGGGGCGGTATGCGGCAATCGCCTGCTGCGGCCTGGTCGTCGACGGCGGCATCTACCGGCACGAGTTCGTGGCCGATGCCGTGATTCGGGGCCTGATGGAGGTCCAGCTCGCCACGGACGTGCCGGTCCTTTCCGCCGTCCTCACCCCGCACCACTTCCACGGTCACGCCGATCACGCCACGTTCTTCCGGGAGCACTTCGCGATCAAGGGCAGGGAGCTGGCCGCGGCGTGCCTCCAGACGTTGCGCAACGGAGCGGCGCTTCGGCGGATGCACGGGAGCACGCACCCGGAAGCCGCACGAGCCTGAGCGGGGGACGCCGGAGCCCCGCCGGGCTCCGGCCGGCCGCTCAACGTCTCCCGGCGGCCTGGCGCCGGGACGAGTCCTGCCTGCGCGAGCGCCCGGCTTGCCGCTGCCCCGAGCGGCGCGCAGCCCCGCCGTTGACGACGGGCTGCGCCCGTTCCGCGGGATCGGGCTCGAAACCGGGGATCACGTGCCGGTCAATCGTGGTCCTGAGCAGCTTTTCGATGCCACGAAGCATGTCCTGGTCGTCCGCGCATACCAGGGAGACCGCCTGTCCGCCGCGCCCGGCCCGCCCGGTACGGCCGATGCGGTGAACGTAGTCCTCGGGCACGTTGGGCAGGTCGTAATTGACCACGTGCGGCAGCTCGTCGATGTCCAGGCCGCGCGCCGCAATGTCGGTCGCCACCAGCACGCGCACGCGCCCGCCCTTGAAATCGCCCAGCGCCCGCGTGCGTGCGCCCTGGCTCTTGTTGCCGTGAATCGCAACCGAGGTCAGCCCGTCCCGCTCCAGCTGCGTCGCGAGCCTGTTGGCGCCGTGCTTGGTGCGCGTGAACACCAGCACCTGGCCCCATTCGCCTTCCCGGATCAGATTGCTCAGCAACGCCCGCTTGCCGCCGCGGCTGACCGGATGGACGACCTGGGTCACCGTCTCCGCCGCGGTATTGCGCGGCGCGACCTCGATGCGGACCGGGGCATTCAGCATGCGCCCGGCCAGCGCCCGGATCTCCTCGGAGAAGGTTGCCGAGAACAGCAGCGTCTGCCGCCGCACCGGCAACGCCGCGATCACCTTGCGGATGTCGTGGATGAAGCCCATGTCCAGCATCCGGTCGGCCTCGTCCAGCACCAGCGTCCGGACAGCGGCCAGGTCGATCGTGCCCCGGCCCAGATGGTCGAGCAGGCGGCCCGGCGTGGCCACCACGATGTCCACGCCGCGGCGCAGACCGTCTACCTGCGGCTGCATCCCGACGCCGCCGAAAATGACCGACGACTTCAGCGGCAGGTGGCGGCCATAGGTGCGCACGCTCTCCTGCACCTGTGCCGCCAGTTCGCGCGTCGGGGTCAGCACCAGGACGCGTACCGGACGTCCGGCGGACGGACCCTGCTGCATCAACTGCTGAAGGAGGGGAAGAGTGAAGGCCGCGGTCTTGCCGGTGCCCGTCTGGGCGGCGGCCATGACGTCGCCTCCGGCGAGGATGGCCGGGATGGCCTGTCGCTGCACCGGAGTCGGCGTGTCGTAACCCTGCTCGCGGACAGCGCGAAGCAGCGCGGCCGAGAGGCCGAGATCATTGAATGACATGTATCGGTAAAGCTCCTGGCGTGCCTGCCCGCCCACGACGAAGGCCGCGCGGCGGGGTCCGGTCCAGGCTGGAAAGGGGTCGATTTCGAGGGCGGCCCTGAGGGGAAATCCACGAATGGCCGCTGGCGACCGGAGCCAGCGGAGCGGGCACTATACCAGAGTTTCGCCGCCGTCATGCACGGCGCCCGTCCCTGCCGATGGTCGGGCGTTCCGCACGCGCGCCGTCGGGCGCCTACAATTAGGACCGTTGTCGGCTTGTCCTCCTGCCCCAATCGACGGAAGCTGCACCATGAAGTTCTTCAGCCGCAAGCTGATCAAGCCCCAGGATCTCAATGCCCACGGGACCCTCTTCGGAGGCGCGGTGCTCGCCTGGATCGACGAGGAAGCCGCGATCTACGCCAACTGCCAGCTCGGCAAGCGCAATCTCGTGACCAAGTACATGTCCGAGATCGATTTCGTCAGCTCGGCCAGGCTGGGCGACGTGATCGAGATCGGGACCGAGGCCGTGCGCCTGGGAGAGACATCCATCACCGTCCGCTGCGAGGTGCGCAACAAGTTCACCAGGGACACCATCATCCGTATCGACCGGATCGTCTTCGTCAGTGTCGACGAGCACGGCCGGCCGACGCCTCACGGGGTCACTGAAGCGCAGGCCAGCGGGATCACCACCGTCTAGCCGGTTCCGTCCGGGCCCGGGCGCATCCTCCGGCCGGCGCTGCGCGGCTCAGCGGTCCAGCCCGTGCCGCGAGAGGAACTCGTCGGCCTGCCCGATCGAATCCGGGTTGCGGCACATCTCGTAGTAGCGCATGCGCTTGTACACGGCGTAGTTCGCCTGGGTATGCGAGATGATCAAGCCGCGCCAGCCGTCCAGACAGCCCAGGCGCAACAGGTAGTCCTTGACGAAGGCAGCCAGGTAGACGGCGGGCACCGCCCACATGCGCGGCCGCCGCCGGCGCTCGTACCAGTCGCGGCACTTCAGTTCGGAGTAGCGCAGCACCTTGAGGCTCTTGTGCACCAGCGTCGGATTGTGCACGTGGTTGAAGGTCGCATCCAGCGTGACGCCCGGGCCCTCGAACGTCAGGGTCTCGTGCACCCGCACGTCGGTCCAGCGGGCACGTCCGCGGTGGTAGAGCCGGGCCTTGCGCTCCCCCACCATGGGCCGATACCAGCGCATCGGCTGCCCCATGAACAGGGTCCGGCGACGCAGGTAGACAGCCGCCACCGGCGACTCCATCAGCGCGGGCAGGCGCCGCTGCAGCTCGGCGGCAAGCTCCGGGGAAAGGAACTCGTCGGCGTCGAGCACCAGGATCCAGTCATGCCGGCAGCGGGTGGTGGCAAAGTTGCGCTGCGGTCCGAAGCCCAGCCAGTCCTGGTGCACCACTTCCGCCCCGTGCTCGCGGGCGACGGTGGCCGTGGCATCAGTGCTGCCGGAGTCGACCACGATCTTCTCCGCCGCGAACGGCACGCTGTCGAGACAGCGCCCGATGTTCGCGGCCTCGTTGTACGTGATCACCACCAGGCTGACGGGCAGGGTCGCGTCCATGGGTGCATTCTACGGCAGTAACCCGGGCGTTCGCAGGCGGTGCGGCGCCCTCACGCCGGGACCAGGACGACGAGATCGGTGACACCTACGTCGACGCCGTTCTGCGTGAGCAGCGTGGTCACCTGGCCGCGGTGATGCGTCTGGTGGTTGAAGAAGTGAAGCGCCAGGGCGCCAAGGGGCCTGGAGAAGGTCTGTCCCTTGGTGTTCGCATACTCGAGGTCCGTCTCCAGGTCCGGCCCGGTCAGCCCCGCGGTCCAGCCGAGTATGGTCCGGTCCATCTCCCGCCGGGCCTGGCGCAGGGACGCCAGGTCCTCGTGCAGGATCGCGTCCAGCGCGGGCGGGTTCGGGACCTCCCGCAGGTACGCCAGGGCCTCGTAGCCGCGCGGGTGGCCGGCGAAGCGCTTGAGCCAGATGGTGTCCGCCACGAGCAGATGATTCAGGGTGGCAAGGACCGAGCCGAAGAAGGCGCCCTGGTCCCGGCGCAGGGCGGCGTCATCGAGCGCGGCCGCCGCGTCGTAGACGCGCTCGTTCATCCACTGGTTGTAGCGCGCCATCAGGCGGAAGCTTTCGACAAGGGACATGATCGGGCCTCCGTGCGGGTGAGTGCGTGCCCGG
>Ga0209921_1000049_pt1 | contig 54139 bp, 56 predicted proteins | sample SalPonF2_C_D2_MG_FD_185730 | JGI IMG/M metagenome (GOLD analysis project Ga0209921, IMG submission 185730) | Salt pond soil microbial communities from South San Francisco under conditions of wetland restoration - Salt Pond MetaG SF2_C_D2_MG... ...
GGCGGCGCGGCTTCCGCAAGTATTTCTGGAAAGCGATCCCCGATACCGGCGCGGCCTGACCGCGCGAGGAGACGAGCATGGCTACTGGCATCAAAGACAAGGTCGCGGTCCTGGGCATGGGCTGCTCCAAGTTCGGCGAGCGCTGGGAGAGCGGCGCCGAGGAGCTGATGGTCGAGGCCTACGTCGAGGCCCTGCAGGATGCGGGCATCGAGACCGACCGGATCGAGGCGGCGTGGTTCTCCACGCACGTCGATGAACAGAGCGTGGGCAAGGGCGGCACGCCGCTGTCCACCACCCTGCGCCTGCCCAACATCCCGGTCACGCGCGTGGAGAACTTCTGCGCCTCCGGCTCCGACGCCTTCCGCGGCGCCGTGTACGCGGTGGCCGCCGGTGCCTGCGACATCGCCCTGGCCCTCGGCGTGGAGAAGCTCAAGGACACCGGCTACGGTGGCCTGCCGGCCGGCAGCCGCGGCACGCTGCAGCCGCAGATCGGCTTCAACGGCTCGGCGCCGGGCAACTTTGCCCAGCTGGCCTCGGCCTACCGCGCCAAGCACGGCGTGAACAAGGACGACCTCAAGCGGGCCATGGCCCACGTCTCGGTCAAGAGCCACGCCAACGGCTCGGTCAACCCGAAGGCGCACCTGCGCAAGAAGATCACCGAGGACCAGGCGATCAACGCGCCGATCATCGCCGAGCCGCTGGGGTTGTTCGACTGCTGCGGCGTCTCCGACGGCGCCGCCGCGGCCATCGTGACCACGCCCGAGATCGCCCGCTCGCTGGGCAAGAGCGACCTCGTCACCGTGAAGGCCCTGCAGCTGTCGCTGTCCAACGGCCTCGAGGCCTCGCACAACTCCTGGGACGGCAGCTACTTCCACACCGCGCGCATCGCGGCGAAGAAGGCCTACGAGGAAGCGGGGGTCAGCAAGCCGCGCGAGCAGATCTCCATGATGGAGGTGCACGACTGCTTCTCCATCACCGAGCTGGTGACCATGGAGGACCTGTTCATCTCGCCGGAGGGCGGCGCGGTCAAGGACGTCATGGACGGGTTCTATGACGCCGACGGGGGCGTGCCCTGCCAGATCGACGGCGGTCTCAAGTGCTTCGGCCATCCGATCGGGGCCTCGGGCCTGCGGATGCTCTACGAGATGTACCTGCAGTTGCAGGGCCGTGCCGGCGAGCGCCAGCTCTCCGACCCGAAGCTGGGCCTCACCCACAACCTGGGCGGGGCGCCCTTCTCCAACGTCTGCAGCGTCTGCATCGTGGGCGCCGAGGGCGCCTGAGCGCAACCCTCCGCCGGGCGGCCACGCGGCCGCCCGGCGGCCCTCTTCAGCGCATCAGCGCCAGCAGCCCGTAGCCCACCAAACCGGCCGCTGCCAGCATCGGCAGCGACCAGCGGTGAAAGTCACGCCACAGCCCGCGCTCACCCGCCAGCCGCACGGCGATCAGGTTGGCCAGCGAGCCCACGATGAGCCCGAAGCCGCCGGCGTTGACCCCCCAGGCCAGCGCGCGCCAGTCCGGGGTGAATCGCTCCAGCAGGATCGCCGCCGGGACGTTCGACAATAGCTGCGACGAAGCCATCGCCGTCCCGAATACACCGCCCGGAAGGCGCAGGGCCGTCCGCATCGCCGTGCCGACGGCCGGCACCCCGGCCAGCAGCCGCAGGTCCACGAACATCAGGCCGATGATCGCGAGCAGCGCCCAGTCCAGGCTGCGCAGGATCGCGGGGAACGCCAGCAGGTACAGCGCCAGTACGAAACCGGCAGCCGGAATCGCGTGGCCGCTGTCCGTGGCGACCACGAACAACGGATAGAGCGCGAGCGAAGCCGCCAGCAGCCGCCGGTCGACCGGTGGGTCGTCACGCCCTGCGATGGTGACCAGACCGCGGGCCGGAAACGCCGGCAGGATCGCCGCCAGGACCAGCACCAGCATCACGGCGCCGAACGGCAGCAGCCACAGCGCGAATTCCCCGAAGCTCGCCCCGGATGCCTGCCAAAGGAAGAGGTTCTGGGGATTGCCGACGGGGCTGAGCGTGGATCCGGCGTTCACCGCGAGCGCCTCGAAGATCACCAGTCGTCCCGCGGGCAGATCCCCCTTGTCCCGGATCCCCAGCGTCAGCGGCACCACGATGAACAGCGCCACGTCGTTGGTGACCACGGCCGCGAGCGCGGCCGAGAGCAGCACCAGCAGTGCCGCAATCCGGCGCTGCCCGTGCACCCGGCCGACAATGCCGCGGCCGAGCGCCAGCGGACAACCGCTGCGTTCCAGGCCGCGGCTGAGCACCAGCAGGCCGGCCAGCGCCGCCAGCGTGTGCCAGCCCACCAGCGCCGGCAGCCGCCAGGTCGTCTCCGGGCGCCAGCTCACCAGGCCGGCCAGGAGCCCGAGCAGGGCCACCAGCAGCGGCTCGCGGCGCAGCCGCCGCAGCCCCCGCCGGATCACCCGGGTTCCCGCCTGAAGGTCCGCCCGTCACGTCCCCGGACCGCGCACCGTTGACCCCGATCAAGCAAACCCCACAAAGATCCGTTTTCCATGCCGATCGTTACCCGGATCAAGTCTCGTGCCTGCCCGGCCGACCTATAATTCTCGCCAGAAAGCGGCCCGCCGGGGCCATCTCCAGGAGCCACGGAGCCATGCGCGAGAAGGATATCCTCGGGCGCCACGGGCGCCCCCGCAGTACCCGGGCAGGGCGCATCCCCGCCATGCTGGTCGCGGCCGCCTTTGCCGGCGCAACCCTGCTCGGCGCGAGCATCGTCGCGGCTCCCGGAGGCCAGGCCTGGGCCCAGCCGGCCCGGGACCACGATCAGCGGCAGAAGCCCCGGAAGCAACGACAGAAACCCGGCAACGCCCGGCCACCGGCGCGGAGCGTGCGCCCGCCGGCCCGGAGCGTGCGCCCGCCCGCGAGGCGCACCGAACGTCATTCCCGCGAGGTCCGGCGCGACAGCCAGTTCCGCTTCATCTACACCTACCATGGCGCACCGGCGCGCTATCATTCGCGCCCCAGGCCGCGCTACTGGCACCGGGGGCACTGGTTCCACGGCTGGTACGGGCCGTACTTCGGCTGGTGGTGGGTGCTGGGCACGACCTGGTATCTCTACCCTGCTCCCGTGTACCCCTACCCGACGGTGGTGGTAGAGCCGGCACCGCCCGCCGCGGTCGTCAACGAACCATCCGCCCCGGCGCCGCCGCAATACTGGTACTACTGCCCGGAGTCGCAGAGCTACTACCCGTATGTCAGCGACTGCCCCGGCGGGTGGCAGAAGGTGCCCGCCAGCCCATCATCCGGCGGCACGCCGGACAGCACGCCGCCGTCGCAGGGACAGCAGTGATGCGCCGGCACCGACCCCTGTGGCTGCTGCTCCTGGGCCTGCCCCTGTTCGCGGGCTGCGCCTCGGTCCCCACGGGTCCGAACATCGCCGTGATGCCGGCACCCGGCAAGCCCTTCTCGGTCTTCGTCCGGGAGGACCAGGAGTGCCGCCAGTACGCCCTCGCCAGCATCGGCGAGGAACCGTCCCAGGCAGCGGCCCGGAATGTTGCCGCCGGCGCCGCCGTGGGCGCGGCGGCCGGTGCCGCCGTGGGCGCGCTGAGCTCCGGTCGGCATGATGCCACCGGCTCCGGGGCGGCGACCGGCCTGGTCCTCGGCACCATGATCGGCGCCGGCAACGCCGACATCGCGGCCAGCTCCCTGCAGCGGCGCTACGACATCGCGTACGCGCAGTGCATGTACGCCAAGGGGAACCTGGTTCCGGGCACGCGCTACTACGGCCCCCCCGCGTATCCCCCGCCTCCTCCGCCGCCACGCAAGTGAGCGTCTAGGCACTCAGCGACTGCAGGCGTCTGCCCGACTCGTCCAGCGTCGCGTCCCGCTTCGCGAAGCAGAACCGGACCAGGCGCTGGGCGGGCGGGGGATCCCGGTAGAACACCGAGACGGGGATCGCGGCCACTCCCGCCCGGTCGATCAGGCGCTCGGCGAAGAGGGTATCCGGCTCGTCGGCCAGTTCGCCGTAGTCGGCGAGCTGGAAGTACGTCCCGGCCGCCGGCCGCAGCCGGAATCCCGCGGCTTCCAGGTGACCCGCGAGCCGGTCCCGCTTGCGGCGGTAGAAGGCGGGCAGCTCCCGGTAATGCTCCGGGTGCTCTTCCAGGAACCGGGCGAATGCGACCTGGGCGGGGTGCATGGTGGCGAAGGTGACGAACTGGTGGACCTTGCGCAGCTCCGCGGTGAGCGCCGGCGGGGCCACGCAGTAGCCGATCTTCCACCCGGTGCAGTGGAAGGTCTTGCCGAACGAGGACACCACGAAGGCACGCTCCGCCAGCTCGGGCTGCTGCAGGACGCTCGCGTGGGCCCCGTCGAGGACGATGTGCTCGTAGACCTCGTCGCTCAGAACCAGCGTGGACCTGGGTCGCAACGCCTCCGCGAGGCGGTCCAGCGCCGCGCGATCCAGCACGGCGCCGGCCGGGTTGTGCGGGGTGTTCAGGATCACCAGCCGCGTCCGCTCCCCGAGCGCGTCTTCGAGGCGCTGCCAGTCGATGCCGAAGCCGGGCTCGGTCAGCGGCAGGCGCACGGCCCGTCCGCCGGCCAGGGTCACCGCGGGTTCGTAGGCGTCGTAGGCCGGATCGAACAGGATCACCTCGTCCCCCGGCCGCACCACCGCCTGCACCGCGTCGAACAGCGCCTCGGTGGCACCCGAGGTCACGGTAACCTGCGTTTCGGGATCGCACGCCGTGCCGTACAGCGAACCGATCTTCTCTGCCACGGCCCGCCGCAGCCGCGGCGCCCCCGGCATCGGGGCGTACTGGTTGTGGCCCTCGCGCACGGCCTCCTCCAGCAGGGCGGCCAGGCGCTCGGGCACCGGGAAATCGGGAAAGCCCTGCGACAGGTTGATCGCCCCGCGCTCATCGGCCTTGCGGGTCATCACCGAGAAGATCGTGGTCCCGATCCCCGGCAGCTTGCTCTCCGGCTCGACCGCCATCCCCGGCTCAGCGGTAGCTGGGGCTGCTGATGAGGATGAACGCCACCCGGCACGGCCGGTCGCCGCGGTTGCGCCAGGCATGGCGGGTGCCCCGCTGCACCACCACGTCCCCGGCCTGCAGGTGCACCTCGCCCGCATCGAGCTCCAGGTCGATCTCCCCGGACAGGATGATGCCGTAGTCGATGGTGGGCGTGGTGTGCATGCCCGGGTCATCCTCTTCCATGGCGTCCCCGGTGTCGAAGCGGGCGCGAACCCGCTCCACCAGCTCCGGGGTGATCTCCGGGACTTCCGCCTGTGGCGGGAAGGTGAAGATCCGGACCGTCGAGCCGCCCTCGGGGGGCATCAGGTGATGCGTGCGCACGTCGACGGGATCGTGTCGCGCATCCGGGTCCGGGTGCGCCGGGTCATCCACCCAGATCTCGTCGGTCCGGAACACACCGGCGTCGAGGTAGCCGGGCGTCGGTCCGTCGAAAACGAAGTACGATCTGCCACCGGAATCGTTGCCGGTAACCACTCGCCTGGTGGGCATGTCTCCTCCTCGCCTGCGGGTCGGCCGATCACGTCATGTGCACGCCGGACGGGGTCCATCGTATCGCAGAATGCACCGCCGCCGCTCCGGTCCTGCCGGCGGGCGAACGGCCAGGCTAGCGGAAGGCCGCGCTGTCGACGGTGGCCCGCAGGAACTCCCCCTCGTGCTCGAAGCGCTCGCTGCCGACATTCCAGCCCACGCGCAGCCGCGAGGGGATCGTGTACCCGGAAAACGTGCGCTCTTCCTCGGCCACGGCGCCGAACTCCAGGTAGGCGTAGGCGGAACCGGCCGGGGCGCCCCACCGCTGCATTTGCAGGCGCTTCAGCCTCCCGTCGGGACCGACCTCGAGCTCCAGCGCACCCGGATGCCCGAGTACCGGAAAGACGGCACGAATCCGTCCGGGGGGGCGCGCCGACCAGACCACCTTGCGCGCGCACAGGGCCGAAGGCAGCCATACGTGCTCCGCCTGCATGCGTCCGGCGGCGGAGCGGGTGATGTCCGGCCCGCTGCGCCGCACTACCGGCAACAGCCCGAGCAGCCGCCAGCACATTGCGCCCTCCCCCGCGAGCAGCTCGTCGCAGCCCCCGACGGCCACGCCGGCGACCCGGGTGCCGGCGCACCATACCATGCCGTGCCCGCTGCAGATGACCTGTTCGGCAGTGAACGGCCGCCACCGGCCCAGCCGGATCTCCCCGTGCATTCGAAGCCGGACCGCCGTCGCCAGCGCTGTCCCGTGGGCGATGCTGTGCTCGAGGTAGCGGCGGACGTCCGCCGGCTGCCAGGTCAGCTGCTCGGCCCCGAAGCGCGCGCCGCTGGCGCTCGCGCTTCCCCAGAGACGCTCGAGACGCCGGCGCCCCGGACTCATGCGCGCACCAGCTCGGTATGGCCGAAACCGCGCGTATAGTCGAGCACCGAGATCACTTCCGGCCGGATCCGGAGCACCACCAGCTGCGCCTCCATCGCGGGGTCCGATGCGAACGCCTCGAGCTGAGGGAACTTCGCCCGCATCAGCCCGCGTACCCGATCCAGCTCCTCCGGCCCGGTCACGACCTCGGCACGCCCGCCCATGGACAGGCCCCGGATCCGGCTCCAGTCGCGGATCTCCGTGTTGACGGTCAGGGAAACGCGCGGATCGCGGCGGATGTTGGCCACCTTCTGCGCCTGGTCGAAGGTGCCGACGTAGATGTCCAACCCGTCGTTGACGTAGCCGACCGTGGTCGCCTGCGGATAGCCGTCCGGGCGCACAGTCGCCAGCGTCAGGACCTCCCGGCTCTCCAGTACCTGCAGGATGAATGCCTTGCTTGCCCCGTCCATCTCGGAACCCTCCGGTATCCTTCGTTCCGAGGCTAGTCGGGCCCGGGGCAGGCCTCCTTGACCGGGGACAACGAACCCGGTCGGTCCGGATGCCGGGATCGACGAGCCTCCCGCCCGTCCCCGAAAGCGGCGTCCGCGTTGACCGGGCGGCCGCGGCGCGGTATCAACGGCGGAACATTTGCTACCACGGAGTGCATGGCATGCCGGCAGATGGCAAGTCTCCACGTTCGCTGCGCGGTTCCATGGTCCTGATCACCGGCGCGGCCGGCGGCATGGGCGAGGCTACCGCCCGCCTGTTCGCCGCCGAGGGCGCCGGCGTGGCGGTGACCGACCGGGACGGCGACGGTGCCCGTCGGGTCGCGGCCGAGCTGGCCGACGGCGGCGGCAATGCCCGCGGCTGGACCCTGGACGTTTCGGAGCCGGCGCAGATCGAGTCGGTGGTCACCGAGGCCGCCGCGCACTTCGGCGGGCTCGACGTCCTGGTGAACAACGCCGGCGTCTCCGGATTCGCCGGCATCGAGGATCCGGACTACGAGGCCGCCTGGGAGCGCTGCCTCGCGGTGCTGCTTTCGGCACAGCAGCGCACCGTGCGTGCCGCCCTGCCCTGGCTGCGCCGGTCCGCCGCGCCGCGGATCGTCAACGTGGCCTCCACCGAGGCGCTGGGAGCGACCGCGCGCAACAGTGCCTATGCGGCGGCCAAGGGCGGCGTCACCAGCCTCACGCGCGCGCTCGCGGTCGAGCTCGGCAAGCAGGGCATCACCGTCAACTGCATCTGCCCGGGGCCGATCCGCACCGGCATGACCGCCGCCATCCCCGAGGAACAGAAGGCGACCTACGCCCGCCGGCGCACTGCACTGCGGCGCTACGGCGAGCCGGAGGAAGTGGCCCACATGACGCTGAGCCTGTGCCTGCCCGCGGCCTCGTACGTCACGGGCGCGGTGATCCCGGTCGACGGCGGCCTCATGGCGCGCAACGCCTGATCCCGTGTCCGGGCGCTTGACCGGCGGCGGGCGCGGCAGTGCCGTGATGAGCGCCCCGTCAGGACGGGTTACTATCGTCCTGCGTGCGACCGGCAGGCCGGATCCGGTGACCCGGGCTCCCGGATGACAGGACGCGCGTGCCCGGTCGATGGCAAGGGGGGAGCGCGATGAAACCGTTCCGGAGACGGACCACCGGCGAGCCACGCTACCTGGTGTACCGCCACGCGCTGCCGGTGCGTGCCATGCACTGGGTGAACTTCCTCTGTCTGCTGGTGCTGCTAATGAGCGGCCTGCAGATCTTCAATGCCCACCCGGCGCTGTACTGGGGTCAGAGTTCGCACTTCACCGGGTCCTCCTTCTTCGGCACGCCGATCCTCTCGATCCGTTCGACACGCGGTCCGGCGGGCACGCTGACCGGGATCACGCGGATCGGCGACGCCGAGTTCGACACCACCGGCTGGCTCGGCGCCTCACCCGGCCCCGACGGCCACCTGCGACCGCGCGCCTTCCCCCCCTGGAGCACCCTGCCGGGCGTGCGCTGGCTGGCGATGGGCCGTCACTGGCATTTCTTCTTCGCCTGGGTGCTGGTGATCAACGCCTTCCTCTTCTTCCTGTATTCCCTGGTCAGCGGCCACCTGCGGGAAGACCTGCTGCCGCGCCGGCGAGAGCTCCGGGGCATCGGCCGGAGCCTGCTGTCCCACCTGAAGCTCCGTTTCCCCCGCGGCGAGGAGGCCGAACGCTACAACCCGCTGCAGAAGCTCGCCTATCTGTCCGTGATCTTCGGCCTGGGACCGCTGGTCGTGCTCACGGGCCTTACCATGTCGCCCTACATGGACAGCGTCGCACCCTGGCTGTTGTGGCTGTTCCACGGTCGCCAGAGCGCCCGCACCATCCACTTCGTATGCGCCTTCTCGTTCTTGGGCTTCTTCGTCGTGCACATGCTGATGGTGCTGCTGTCCGGGGCACTCAACAATCTCCGCAGCATGATCACCGGGTGGTACGGGATCGACACCGACGCCCCGCGCGAGCAGCGGCGCGAGCTGCCCGCATCGCAGCGTCGCGCCTTCCTGGGGTGGGCGGCCGTCGGGGCGGGCAGCCTGCTGCTGGCCGGCTGTGACCGGCTCTCGCGCACGGCCCGGGTTCCCCGGGTGCTCCGGAGCGCGGAGACCCTGACGCGCGATGCCCAGCACCTGCTGGGCTCGCCGCTGGGGCTGGCGCCCACCTACAGCAAGGCGGACATCGACCCCGTCTTCCGCGCCAACGGCACCACGGACCCGGCCGATCCAGGCTACCAGGCACTGGCACGCGCCGGCTTCCGCGACTGGCGCCTCCGCATCCACGGCCTGGTGGAGCATCCGCTTGCGCTGACGCTTGCCGACCTCCGGCGGCTGCCGTCCCAGACCCAGATCACCCGCCACGACTGCGTCGAGGGCTGGAGCTGCATCGGCCAGTGGACGGGCGTTCGCCTGCAGGTGCTGCTGGACCGGGTCTCACCGACGCACCGGGCGCGCTACGTCGTGTTCCACTGTGCCGATACCATGGCCGGCTCCGGCGATCGCTACTACGAGAGCCTCGACCTGCGGGAGGCCTACCACCCGCAGACGCTGCTCGCATACGCACTGAACGGCCATACCCTGCCCGTCGCGCACGGGGCTCCGGTACGTCTGCGCGCCGAACGCATGCTGGGCTACAAGATGGCCAAGTACGTGATGCGCATCGAACTGGTGGAATCCCTGGCCGGCATCGCCGGCGGGCACGGCGGGTACTGGGAAGACCGCGGATACGCCTGGTACGCAGGAATCTGACCGGCGATGGGCAAAGAGACCCCCCCCGGCCCCGGCGGCAGACGACCGTCCGACCGATCCCTGCGGTCCCGGGTCGCCCTCGAACGGTCCTTCGGATGAAGCCTGGGTCGGTCCTTCCGTGACCGGACGGTGGGTCATCGCCTGACGCCGGCTTTCGAGTTCCCGAAGGTCACGCCGTGCAACCGGAAAACATGGACCGCCGGCGGTCATCGCCCGATGGACGGCCGGGCAGTCTGCGCCGGGCGCATTCCCGGACGCCCCCGGACCGGATTTCGCCCCGACCGCTCCCGCCGCCGTGTCCAGGTGCACACTGCCACCCCCCTCCGGGAACCGTCGCCGTGCAGCAACAATTCCGGTGGCCGCCAATTCAACGCCTTATATATATCGCCCGTATACCTGTTGCTCTAAGGCAACACCAGGAGCCGTCTCACGCGTGCGGGAGGAACGCCGCAACTTCCTGTTTTTTCTTTCCGGATTCTCCTGGCATGCGATTTGCTGGACGCGTATCGGGAGCACCCGACACGCGGCGATCGATAGCATCCGGGCGGCGTCCGACCCGCCACGGAAAGCGCGAGAGGCGGAACTGACGATATGCATCCAATGGAACATCCAACCTTGCTGGTTCTCGGCGGAGACGGGTACCTGGGCTCGCCACTCGCGCTTCGGTTGGCGCGTCTCCATCCGGAAAGGAGGATCGTGCTGGCAGACAACCTGCTGCGCCGTCGGCTGGTGCAGCGCGAGGGGAGCAGCAGCCTGCTCCCGCTGGCCGACCCGGCGCGGAGGCTCAAGGCGGCGAGGCGGATCCACGGACTGTCCAACCTGGAGTTCGTGGAGCTCGACGCAACGACGTCGCAGCTGGATGCGCTGATCCGCAGGCGGCGACCGCACGTCATCTATCACCTCGCCCAGCAGGGGTCGGCGCCGTATTCCATGCGGGGCTGCGATGAGGCGCTGTTCACGCTGAGCAACAACGAATACGGCAACATGCGGCTGCTGTGGGCGGTCCGCCGCTACGTGCCGGACTGCCACATCGTCAAGCTGGGCTCTTTCGGTGAGTACGCCAAGTCCGGAATGGACATCGCGGTCGCCTGCCGCACCTGGGGGCTGCGAGTAACCGACATCATGCAGTCGACGATCTTCGGCACCTGGAGCGAAGAGATCGCGAACCACGAAGAGCTCTTCACGCGACTGGACTACGACGAGTGCTTCGGCACCGTGGTCAACCGTTATCTCGCCCAGGCACTCGCGGGCCTGCCCCTGATGGTCTACGGCAGCGGGCACCAGCGGACCGGCCTGATGTCGCTGCAGGACTCCATCCAGTCGCTGGCGGAGCTGGCCGATCACGCCCCCGTAGCGGGGACCCACCGGGTCATCAACCACGTCACCGAGGAATCCTATTCGATCAACGAGCTGGGTCATCCCGCTGGCGCGATCCCGTCGCGAACAAGCCGCCAGCCCGCAGACCCGGTCCGCGGCATCCGACTGGGAAGCCTTCCGCAACGAACACTTTCCCTACTGGGCGATCAACCTGAATCCCGGAACCTTCGGTACGCCATCCCGCGACGTGCTCGAGGGGATGCGGCAGTTTCAGGCCGGAGACCACTTGGCCCAGCCGCTCGCGCAGTACCGGCTCGGACGCGAGGCGCTCCACCGCGCCGCGGACACCGCCATGCACATCTGGCCCGCGGGCGAACATTCGCTGCACGTGCGCGCCGGCGCTTCGACCTGCATCAACCTGCTGGCGCTGGCGCTGGCACGCCGGTCCGGGCATCTCGGCCGACCACTGCGCGTGTTGATGACGCCGCACGAGCACATCGGCGGACGCGGCGCTGGAGCTGCACGCAAGGATCGGAGAGGACAACATCCGCCAACGCAGCGCGTCCCTGGCGGAGTACTTCCAGGAGCAGTTGCACCGCCTCCTCGAGGGACGGGGCGTCGCACACGACTTTGGCAGACCGCTTACCGGCAACTGGGGCGAGGCCGGGGTGGTCGTGGCGTCCTTCACGAAGTTCGACCCGTATCCCCTGTACCGCGCGCTGGACAACCACATGCTGCACGTGAAGTGCATCAGAGATCACACCCGCGAGGGGCACGCGCGCCAGCTGCTGCGCTTCGGCGTGCCCTACTACGAGAACGTCAACCGACTGCGGCGGGCGCTCGGCATCATCGACGAATGCCTGGAACAGACCGCGACGGGGGCAAACCGCGCGCGGAGGCAGAGCGTCTGAGGGGGCCGTGGCGACCCCGGTGTGCGCCCCGCTCCGCCGAGCCGCCCGCGATGCTTGCGTTGGACCAACCCGGTCGGAGGCAACGCCTGGTCCCCGGGTTCCCGTTGGCCGCTCTGGCCCGGCGCGGAGCGGGAACGCAGTGGCCCGACGCGGCGCCGCGGCTCTCCCGTTTCCCGGGATGCAGCATGCCCCGTGGCCGGATCAGTAGCCGCCGGGACGGGTCGCGGATGACACGACAGCCCGTCGCGCCGAACCGCCGTACCGATAGCCGCGGTAGACGCTGAACGCCTTCCATGCCTCGGTGCACAACACCAGCACCACCAGCAGCACGAAAGCCGACTCCGGCGGCAGCGGGCGCACCAGCCACGGCAGGAAGAACACGGACGGCATCACCAGCAGCAGGCGGAAGGGCAACTGGCCGTAGACGAGGAACCGGCCGTACCGACGGCAAAGCAGCAACGCGTAGCCGGACGCGAGCAGCGACAGCACGAACAGCACCGACAGTGCCGTCACCACCGGCGGCACGGCCGAGCGCCATGTGCCGGCCATCGCCTGCGATGCCTGGAAGTCGGTCAGGAACGGGATTCGGCCCAGGCTGAGCTCGGCGGTCACGTAGTAGGCGAAATAGAGCAGGTCCAGCAGGCCCCAGACCCGCAGCATGATCGGTTCCCTGTTTCGCGTCATCTTCCTCCCCCTCCGTTGGGCAGGAACCCTCCCGGACTGTCACCTTCGCCCCATCCACCGTATTCTGTGGTTTTCCAGCCGAAAATGACAGGCAACACCACGGAGGGGCATCGATGATCACCGTCCATCACCTGGAAAACTCCCGTTCGCAGCGGATCCTCTGGCTGCTGGAAGAGCTGGAGCTGGACTACGAAGTCAAGCGCTACGAGCGTGACCCGAAGACCATGCTGGCGCCGGCGTCCCTGAAGCAGGTCCATCCGCTGGGCAAGTCCCCGGTGATCACCGACGGCGACGTCACGCTGGCGGAGAGCGGGGCCATTATCGAGTACCTGGTGGACTACCGGGCGAACGGGCGCCTCGCGCCCGCGCCGGGCACCCGCGAGCGCGTGGACTACACCTACTGGCTGCACTACGCGGAGGGCTCGCTGATGCCCCTGCTGGTGTTCAAGCTGGTGATCGGCCGGATTCCGACCCGGCCCATGCCGTTCTTCGCCCGACCCATCGCGCGGCGCATCTCCTCCGGCCTGCAGGCGCAGTTTCTCGACCCGCGCATCGGCGAGAACCTGGCCTACCTGGAGCACGAGCTGAGCGGGCGCGACTGGTTCGTCGGCGACAGCTTCACTGCCGCCGACGTGCAGCTGAGCTTCCCGCTCGAGGGCGCCGCCGCCCGCGGCGGGCTGGACGACCGCTACCCGCGGCTGTCCGGCTTCCTGCAGCGCATCCACGAGCGGCCCGCGTACCAGCGGGCGCTGGAACGCGGCGGGCCGTACCAGCTTCTGACCTAGGGACGCCCGGGCTGCATCAGGTGGAGGGCGGCAGCGCGTAGGTCACGGTCGCCTGCGCCACGGCCTCCCCGTCCCCCTCGCAATGCATGTGCACCTCGCCGACGGCCAGGCGCCGGCCGAGGCGCAGCAGCGTCGTGCGGGCGATCACGTCGGCGGGCCGCGGCTTCCTCAGGAAGTTGATGTTGAGGCTGGAGGTCACGGCGAGCGGCTGCTCGCCGATCATGGCCAGGACGGCCAGGTACATCCCGGTATCGGCGAGGGCCATCAGTGAAGGCCCCGATACCGTGCCGCCGGGGCGCCGGTGGGTGTCGTCGAAGGGCATCCTGACGGTGACCCGCATGGGCTCCGCCCCCTCGACCAGGAAGCGGCCCTCCTGCATGTGCGGGAAGTACTCCGCCAGCAGCTGCTGCAGGCGGGCTGCGGACAGCTTCAGCGCACGCTTGCGGAGCATCGGGGCCACCTTCCCGACGCGCCGCCGGTCAGAGCATCAGGTCCGCCAGGTGGCGGCGGTGGTGGGCGGCGTCGCCGAAGCTGTGCCGGGCCCACTGGGCGCGGCGGAAAAACAGCTGCGCATGGCACTCGTAGGTGAAGCCCATGGCACCGTGGAACTGGATCGAGCGGTCCGCGGCGTGCCGGAAGGCGTCGGTGGCATAGGCCTTGGCCATGCGCGCCGCGATCCCCGACTCCCCGCCCGGACCGTCGAACACCGTCGCTGCGTAGTACAGCAGCGAACGGGTATTCTCGATCTCCATCATGATGTCGACCATCGGGTGCTTGATCGCCTGGTAGCCGCCGATGACCTTGCCGAACTGCTTGCGGGTCTTGACGTAGTCCAGGGTCAGGTCGAACACGCCGTTGGCGCCGCCGGCCTGCTCCGCAGCCAGCAGCAGCCAGGCGAGCGAGTACACGTAGCGCAGGGCGTCGGTGGCATGGTCCTCCAGCCGCGCCGATGCCGGCAGCTCCAGCCCGTCCAGGTCCAGGCGCGCGCTGCGACGCGTCTCGTCGACCAGGATCTCGCTCCGCAGGCGGCCGGCGAGACGCTCCGTCTCTGCCGCAAGCAGCGCCGGGACCCCGTCCAGGGTCACGGCGATCAGCACCAGGTCGGCGTTCTGGCCGTCCAGAACCAGCGTCTTGGTACCGGAGAGACGGTACCCCTCGCCGCGCGTCTCCGCCTTCGCGGCGAAACCTTCCGGCTCCCACGAGCCGTCCGGCTCGGACAGCGCCAGCGTGGCGATCGCCTCGCCGGAGGCGATCCGCGGCAGCCAGGCCTGCTTCTGCTCTTCGCTGCCGGCCCTGAGCAGCGCCTGACCGGCCAGCGTGGTGGCCAGGAACGGCGAGGCCATCAGGTACTGGCCCATGGGCTCGCATACGGAAACCAGCTCCGCGGCCCCCAGCCCGGCGCCGGCGTGCTCCTCCGGGAGAGCGATGCCAAGCCAGCCCAGGTCGGCCATTTCCTTCCACAGGTCCGGATCGTAGCCGGCCGCGTCGCCGATGTAGCGGCGTACGTGCTCGAACGTGGACTTGCTGCGCAGGAAGCTGACCGCGGTGTCGGCCAGCATCGCCTGTTCGTCGCTGTAGCGGATGTTGAAGCTCGCTTCGGACATGATCACTCCTGGCGTCGCGTGGCGCGCGACGCCTAACCCTTGGGCAGGCCGAGCAGGCGCTCGCCGATGATGTTGTGCTGGATCTCGCTGGTGCCGCCGCCGATGGTGGCGGAGTAGCTGTTCATCTGGGCCCGCTGCCACACGCCGTTGTCGATGGCGTCCGGGTCGCCCATGTACAGCGCGCCGTTGCCACCCTGCAGGTTGACCGCGAAATCGCTCAGCCGGCGCATGTACTCCGAGCCCATCAGCTTGCCCATCAGCATGGGCGCCAGCTCGCGGCCCGGCGTGAGCAGCTTCTGCACGTGCGCGCGGCGCCGGTTCAGCGGGATCGCGCGCTCCTCGATCATGAACTGCACCATGCGGTCCCGAACGTACGGGTCCTCGAGCGCGGGACGGCCATCCCGATACGCCTTGCGCGCGGTGTCCAGCACGTGGCGCGTGGTGAGCACAGTCATGGTGTTGCCGCCGGCCTGGCCCTCGCTGGCGCCGCGCTCGAACATCAGCACGGCCATGGCTACGCCCCAGCCCTCGCCCTCCTCGCCGACACGCACGCTCGCCGGGATGCGGGCATCCCGGAACAGGACCTCGTTGAAGCCGTACTCACCGGTCATCTTGCGGATGCGGTTGACCTCGACTCCCGGCACGTCCATCGGGGCCAGAAAGAAGGTCAGCCCCGCGTACTTGTTGGGGGCGTCCGGGTTGGTCCGCGCCAGCAGGATCATGTGGCTGGCGTACTCCGCCTGGGTGGTCCAGATCTTGTGCCCGTTGACCACGTACTCGTCGCCCTCGCGGCGGGCACGCGTCTGGGCATTGCCCAGGTCGGAGCCGTTTTCCGGCTCGGAGAAGCCCTGGCACCAGATCTCCTCGGCACTCAGGATGTTCTTGACGTAGCGCTTGCGCTGTTCCTCGCTGCCCAGCTTGAGGATGGTCGGACCGGCCCAGAACAGGCCAATGACGTTGACCATGAAGGGTGCCTGGGCACGGGCCATCTCCTCGGTCACCACGTCCTGGTGGGACTGCGGCCGCCCGTAACCGCCGTACTCCTCGGGCCAGGCCATTCCCAGGTAGCCCGCCTCGTAGACCTTGCGCTGCCAGCCGCGAAGGAAGTCCATCTGCTGCTCGTTCTCGACCTCCATGAACGTCTGGGGCAGCTTGAATCCGGGGTCGGCCGGAATGTTCTCCTTCAGCCACGCCGCCACCTGGCGGCGCAACTCGCGCAGCTCGGGGGATTCCTCCTGCTCCGGCGCGGTACGTTCGTCAGCCACGGCTGCTGTCCTCCTGGGCGAATGGGCGGCCGGGGGCCGCCCGCAATGTAAGGTTCGTCCGCGCGCGGGCGCGGAGCGATTCCGGAATGGCGCGGGACGCTACCACTCGGCTTTCACTTCAGGCAAGATAATCAAGCAAGCGCTTGATTAGTGCAACCGCTGCCTGCCCGGCTCGGGAAATCACGGTCCGCCGGACCCCGCGGCAGGCGCACAAGTCTCTGATGGATTGATGCTTTCGGGCGCTCCGCGGGATAGCCGGAGCGCCGCGGCCTCACCGTCCGGCGCGCCCGCGCGCGCCGGCCCGTTCGACAATACCGGGAGCCTGGACAGATGAAATTCCAATCCGTGTTCCGCGAGGGCCTGTTCGAGGGCCAGGTGATCCTGGTCACCGGCGGCGGATCCGGGATCGGCCGCTGCACCGCCCACGAGCTCGCGTCGCTGGGCGCGACCGTGGTGATCAGCGGGCGCAACCCCGAAAAGCTGGAGAAGGTCGCGCGGGAGATTGCCGGTGACGGCGGCGAGGTGGACTCGCTGCAGTTCGACATCCGCGAGGAGGACCAGGTGCAGCGGAGCATCGCCACCCTGCTGGACCGTCACGGGCGCCTCGACGGCGTGGTGAACAACGCCGGCGGCCAGTTCCCCGCCCCGCTGGAGAAGATTTCGCGCAACGGCTTCGAGACCGTGGTCCGCAACAACCTGCTGGGCACGTTCCTGGTCTCCCGCGAGGCGGTCAACCAGTACATGAGCGAGCACGGCGGCAGCATCGTGTGCATCCTCGCCGACATCACCAACGGCATGCCCACCATGGGCCACTCCGGCGCCGCCCGTGCCGGCGTGCAGAACATGGTCAAGACCGCGGCGGTCGAATGGGGCCGGTTCAACGTGCGCATGAACGCCATCCTGCCCGGCGTGATCGCCTCCAGCGGGCTGGAGACCTACGACGTCTCGATGCGCGACCACATCCGCGAGGTCCGCCACCAGGTACCCCTGAAACGCCTGGGCACCGAGAGCGAGATCAGCGCGGCGATCACTTTCCTGCTCTCGCCCGCCTCGGTCTACACCACCGGCGCCTCGCTCAAGGTCGACGGCGGCATCAGCCTGTACGCGCAGATGATGCCCCTGCCCGACCACCACCGCTCGCACCCGTTCAACGGCTTCCACCGCGCCTACGTGCCGGAGTGGCTGCGCGAGGACCAGGGCGAGAGCTGAACCGGCCGGCGCCGGTACCGCCGGCGCCGCCGCAGCAAGGAGCGAATCATGGCTGAGCAAGATCCGCAAAATCTGATCATCGGGAACTGCAGCGGCTTCTACGGCGACCGCCTGGAAGCCGCGCGGGAGCTGATCGACGGCGGCCCCATCGACGTGCTCACCGGCGACTACCTCGCCGAGCTGACCATGGCCATCCTGTTCCGCAAGAAATCCCGGAAGCCCGGCGAAGGCTACGTCGGAACGTTCCTGAGGCAGATGGAAGACGTCATGGGCGACTGCCTGGAGCGCGGCATCAAGGTAGTGACCAACGCAGGCGGGCTCAATCCGGCGGGCATGGCCGAAGCGCTGCAGGACATCGCGAAGCGCCTGGGCCTGTCGCCGAACATCGCCTGGATCGAGGGCGACGACCTGATGCCACGCATGGACCAGCTCAAGGGGGCGGGCGAGACCTTCGCCCACCTGGACAAGGGCACGCCCCTGGAGGAATCCGGACTGATGCCGGTCACGGCCAATGCCTACCTCGGCTGCTGGGGGATCCGGGAGGCGCTGGACCGCGACGCCGACATCGTGGTCGCCCCGCGCGTGACCGATGCCGCCGTGGTCATGGGGCCGGCGGCCTGGAAGTTCGGGTGGAAGCGCGACGACTACGACGCCCTGGCGGGCTCGCTGGCCGCCGGTCACATCATCGAGTGCGGCGCCCAGGCCACCGGCGGCAACTACTCCTTCTTCCGGGAGGTGCCGAGCTACGACGCCGTGGGTTATCCGCTGGCCGAGATGCACCCGGACGGCTCCTTCGTGATCACCAAGCATCCCGGCACCGGCGGCCTCGTCTCGGTGGGCACGGTCACGGCCCAGCTGATGTACGAGATCGCCACGCCCGAGTATCTCAACCCGGACGTCACCGCCCACTTCGACAGCATGAAGATCGAACGGGAAGGCACCGACCGGGTGGCGGTGAGCGGCGTGCGCGGCTCCAGTCCCCCGGACGGCCACAAGGTGTCGATGAACACCCTGGGCGGTCATCGCAACGACATGACCGTGATCCTCACCGGGCTGGACATCGAGGAGAAGGCCCGCGTGGTGGAGAACACCCTGTTCAACTCGCTGGGGGGCAAGGAGCAGTTCGAGAAGGTCGACGTGCAGCTGGTGCGCTCGGACAAGGCCGACCCGCCCACCAACGAGGAGGCCTTCGCCCAGCTGCGCATCAGCGTGGTGGCGAAGGACCGCAACCTCGCCGGGCGGCGCTTCTCGGCCAAGCTCGTCGAGCTGGCGCTGGCCAACATCCCCGGCTTCACCATGAGCGGCCCGCCCGGCGGCGGCAGCCCCTACCTGGTGTACTGGCCGGCCATCGTGGGAGCGGACAAGATCCGCGAGACCGTGCACGCGGGCGGGGAGACGATCGAGGTCGAGCCCAGCGCGATCCTGGGCCTGCCGAAGGTCGAGGTGCCGCGCGCGGGCCCGCGGCGAGCGGAGCCGCCGGGCGGCGAGACCGTGCGCGTGCCGCTCGGGCGGGTCTTCGCCACCCGTGCCGGGGACAAGGGCGGCAACGCCAACCTGGGCGTGTGGGGACGCACGCCGGAGGCCTACGCTTTTCTCGAGAGATTCCTCACGCCGGAGAAGCTGGCGGAGCTGCTTCAGGACCTGGCGCCCTACCCCATCGAGCGCTACGAGTTCCCCAACCTGAACGGCGTGAACTTCTACATCCGGGGACTTCTCGGCGAGGGCGTGTCGGCCTCCAGCCGCATGGATCCCCAGGCCAAGACCCTGGGCGAATATCTGCGGGCGCGCGTGATCGAGGCACCGCGCAGCCTGGTCCCGTCCGAGTACCTCAGCGCGTAAGGGGGGATTGCGATGAACATGCGCGAAATGGTCAAGGAGCTCGAACAGCGCCGCGAGCGTGTTCGCGAGATGGGCGGCGAGAAGCGCGTGGCACGCCAGAAGGAGCGCGGCAAGATGACCGCGCGCGAGCGCCTGGACTACCTGTTCGACGACGGCGAGTTCCTGGAAGTGGGCATGCACGGCACCGTCATGGGCACCGGCGAAGAGCAGCACGTGCCGGCCGACGGCGTGGTCACGGCCCTGGGCAAGATCCGCGGGCGCATGACCGCGGTCGCGGCCTACGACTTCACCGTCAAGGGCGGTTCCATCGGCCGCACCGGCGAGGTCAAGGTGGCGCGCATGCGCGAGATCGCGCTGGTCGAGCGCATCCCCATCATCTGGCTGGTGGACTCGGCCGGGGCGCGCATCGACGCCATGGGCGCCAGCGGCGGCATGAGCGGGGACATGATCTCGCTGTTCGCCGCTTCCGGGGCCCTGTTCCAGGAGCAGGTGATCATGAGCGGCGTGGTGCCCCAGGTGGCCGCCATGGTTGGTCCGGGCGCCGCCGGTACCGCCTACATCCCCGGGCTTGCGGACTTCGTGCCCATGGTCAGGGGCACCTCCTCGATGGCCCTGGCCGGCCCGCCGCTGGTCAAGGCCGCCATGGGCGAGGAGGTCGACGAGGAGACTCTCGGTGGCGCGAAGGTGCACACGCGCGAGTCGGGCAACGCGGACCTCATGGTCAAGGGTGACCGGGAGTGCCTGGACGCGATCCGGGAGTATCTCTCCTACTTCCCGCAGAACTGCGAGGAGAAGCCGGAGATCATGCCCTGCGACGACCCGGTCGACCGCGGCGAGGACTCGCTGCTGGACCTGATCCCGGAGAATCCCAAGGCCGCCTACGACATGTACGAGGTAGTGCACGCGCTGGTCGACCACGGCCGCATCTTCGACCTCAAGCCGCGCTGGGGGCGCAGCATCATCACCTGCTTCGCCCGCATGGGCGGCTACTCGGTGGGCATCGTCGCCAACAATCCGAAGCAGCTCGGCGGCACCCTGGGCGTGGACTCGGCGGACAAGGCCGCCAAGTTCGTCAACCTCTGCGACAGCTTCAACATCCCGCTGATCTTCCTGCAGGACGTGCCCGGCTTCATGGTCGGCTCGCGGGTGGAAAAGGCCGGCATCATCCGCCACGGCGCCAAGATGCTGCACGCGGTGGCCTCGGCCACGGTGCCCAAGCTCACGGTCGTCTGCCGCAAGGGGTACGGTGCCGGCTACTACGTGATGAACGGGCGCGCCTACAACCCGGACCTGCTGTTCGCCTGGCCGGGCGCGGAGATCTCGGTGATGGGCCCGGAGGGCATGGTCGGTATCGCGGGCCGTGCGCTCAAGGGACAGGAGATGCCGGAGGAGACGAAGCAGGAGCTGATCGCGGCGCTGCGCAAGAACATCGACATCTACAAGGTCGCGGGCTGGGGCTACGTCGACGACGTGATCTCACCCACCGAGACCCGCAGGAAGCTGATCCAGGGCCTGGAGCTGACCCGCAACAAGCATGTCGAGCGCCCCTGGCGCAAGGCCGGCGTGCGCCCGGTGTGAGCCTCCACCCCGCAAGAGACGAGGAGCAAGCAGATGAGCGAGCAAGCCGACAGCGAGCGCCTGAGCCTCGACGGACTGGTGTTCGAGGCGATCCGGATCGACGTCAGCGACCACATCATGACGCTGACGCTCAACCGGCCCCGGCGCAAGAACGCCATCAACCCCGTGATGACCAACGAACTGATCTACGCCTTCGACGTCGCCGCGCAGGCCCCGGAGATCCGCGCGGTGGTGATCGAGGCCGAGGGCGACGTCTTCTGCGCCGGCGCCGACCTGTCCACCATGGGCAAGAGCGAGGTGCCGGACACCACCAGCACCGTGCCGAAACGCGGTGAGATGCACGAGCTGAGCATCCGCCTGCGACGCCTGTGCAAGCCCAGCATCTGCAAGGTACAGGGCCCGGCCCTGGCGGGTGCGCTGCTGCTGGTGTGCAACACCACCCACGTCGTCGCCGCCGACCACGCCACCTTCAGCGCCCCCGAGATCAAGCGCGGCATCTGGCCGTACATGGTGATGGCGGGACTGTTCCGGGTGATGCCGCGGCGCACGGCGCTCGATTTCATCATGCGCGGCGAAAGGCTCGACGCTGCGGCGGCGGCTGCTTGCGGACTGATCAACCGGGCCGTGCCGGCCGCCAAGCTCGATGGCGCGGTCTCGGGGCTGGCCGGCGAGCTGGCCAGCCTGGCCCCGGCGACCATGCGCCTGGGCCTCGAGGCGTTCTACGAGCAGGAGCTGATGCCCTTCGACGAGGCGGTCACCTATCTCATGGGCATGCTGGGCAGGACGCTCGAGACCGAGGACGCCCGCGAGGGCATCGCCGCCTTCATGGAGAAACGCGAGCCGGTGTGGAAGGGACGCTAGAGGCGGATCGGCTGCGGCCGGGGCGTCACCCGCTGACGCCCCGGCGTCAGCCGTCGGCCTCCTGCAGGCGCCAGGCGACCGCGCGGCCGACCAGCCGGTGCAGGATCATCCCGCCCAGCATGGCCGCGACGAACACCGCCACGGCCGGCACGCCGTAGTCGAGCGACACGATGGCCGGCCCCGGGCAGAAGCCCACGATCCCCCATCCCAGCCCGAACAGCACCGAGCCGCCCACCAGGCGCGCGTCGATGTCCTGCCGGCGCGGCAGATGAAACCGCCCGTCCAGCAGCGGCGCCGGCCGCTTGAGGATCCAGCGCTGCGCGGCGGCCATCACCGCCAGCGCCGATCCCATCACCAGCGCGAGGCTGGGATCCCAGTGCCCCGCGACGTCGAGAAAGGCGATCACCTTGGCCGGATCCACCATGTGCGACACGGCCAGGCCGAGGCCGAAGAGGATGCCCGAGACGAGCGCGGCGATTATCTGGCGCATGACCGAACCTCCTCAGGCGAGCACGTGGCGCAGCAGGAACACCACCGCGCCGGCACTCGCCATGAACACCGCGGTGGCCACGATCGAGCGCCCGGACAGGCGACTGATGCCGCACACGCCGTGCCCGCTGGTGCAGCCGCCGCCGAGACGGGTGCCGAAGCCGACCAGCAGCCCGCCCAGCACCAGCAGCGGCGTGCCCGTGTCCAGGCGCACCGGCGGCACGTGGCCGAGCCACAGCGCGTACAGCCCGCCGCCGATCAGCAGACCGAGCAGGAACGCCACCCGCCAGCCGATGCGGGCGGTGGCCGGCGGCACCAGGCCGGCGACGATGCCCGATATGCCGGCGACGCGGCCGTTGAGCCACAGCAGCAGCGCCGCCGACAGCCCGATCAGCGCACCGCCCGCCACGGCCGAATACGGTGTGAAATGCGTAATCATCTCGCCCCCCCTCTGCCCCGGCGGCTGCACGGACCGGCTCAGAACGTCCAGGCCCAGTCCAGCGTCAGGGCATACTGGTGCATCTTTAGCGCGATGGTCTGGTTGGTGTCCAGCGGATTGACCCCCCGGACCGTCTTCTGCGGCGAGTACATCGCCGAGGCGCTGAGCTCGCCGAGACCCTCGAAGCGCCGGGTGAACCCGGCCGTGTAGTGCCATTCCTGCACACCCGGCGCCAGGATGTTGAACAATACCTCCGACCGCGGGATCGGCTGTGTGGTTCGATCCACGCCCGCGCGCCAGATCCATTCACGCCCCGCCTGCCACTCCAGGCCCGCCTTGTAGACGGTCATGTCGCGCCAGCCGAAGCCGGCGCCGTCGGGATCACCCAGCTTCGACTGCTGCAGGTTGGGCAGCAGCGGATTGCCAACGGAGCGGATGCGGCTGTACCAGATGCGCTGCGCTTCGCCGGCCAGGAGCACGGTATCCGTGGCGTTCCAGGCCAGGCCGACGTTGGCGCTCGGCGGAATGTCGAAGCTGCCGTGCCCGGCGAACAGGCCCGAGTAGTCGTGGAAGCGACCCATGTGCACGCGACTGCGCCACGACGCGCCGAGGCGCAGCGACGGCGCGATCTCGCCCTGCACGCCGATCCGGCCGCCCCAGCCCCAGGAGCTGTCGTGGCCGTTGTCGGAAAGATGCCGCGGGTCGCTGGAAAAGCCGGCGAACGAGCCCACGCCCTTCGCCTCGAAGCGCTGATAGGCGACGATCGGCGCGATACCGACGGCCCAGCGTCCGCCGCTGCCGAAACGGCGCGCCCACGTCGGCGTGATGAAAAGCTGCGACAGGTCCACGCCCGTCGGTCCGGCGCAGAACGTGCCGCCGGGGCTGCCGGGCGGGCAGGTACTGCTCGCGAACCCCGGATAGCTGGTGTTCATCCCGCCGTGCCCGTACACCGTCACGGCGACCGAATCGCGCGCATCCACGCGGTGGCTCCAGCCGACGTTCGGCACCGCAAAGTCGTTTCGCCGGCTCCGCACGGTCCCCGGTTGCAGCGGGAAGTGCACGCCCGGCACCTCGGTCGGACCGCTCGGCGGACCGCTGACCGTGTACTCGCGCCGCGGACTGAAGACCTCGGTGCCGATGTCGATGCGATCGCCGGTGAAGGCGATGCCCGCGGGATTGGTGGCCGCGACGATGGAGTCCAGCGCAAGCGCCGTGGTGGCGCCGCCCATGCCGCGCTCCTTGGCACTGTGGCCGAGCGGGACGTAGCCATTCGTGGCAAGCGCGGGCCCGGCGAGGGCCAGGCCGGCGACGGCAGCGGCCACGCGGTATCGCGATACGGACATCGAACCCCCCGACTGCAGCATTCGTGGAAGAAATAGACGCGCAGTATAGGGAGGGCTCTTATAGTCCTGGAAGGACTGAATCCTTATATATCAGGAACAAATTGGAATAATGGATCCGCCTGGGGCGCCCTCAGACGTAGGCTTCCCGGGTGGGCCTTCTCGGCCCGCCGTCGCGGCCGGCGCTGGTGGCCTTGCGCAGCACCTCGAGGTAGCTCGCGGCAACCTCGGCACGATCCAGGATGCCTTTCTCCCGCAGCAGGCGGTGGGCCTTCGGCAGGTTGTACCAGGGCACCGACATGAACAGATGGTGTTCGAGATGGTAGTTGACGTTGTACGGCGCCAGGATGAAGCGCAGCCAGAACGGAGCCAGGGTGGTTCGGGTGTTGCGCAGCGGGTCCACCGGGTCCGCGATCACCGCGTGCTCGGCGATGTTGCGGATGCGCAGCACCACCGAGTAGCCGGTCAGCGCCGGCAGCCACCACAGCAGGAAGAAGGCTTCCGGGTGACCGGCCGCGCTGACCGCGGCGAGCAACGCGGCGTTGCTGATCAGGAACCCGTACTGACGCCGTGCGAAGCGCGTGAGCACGCTGCGCAGCGTCGCGCCTTCGAGGCCCTTGCCGTTGCCTGACAGGCCCGCGGAAACGCGGGCGATGAAGCGATAACGCTGCCACCCGGTGCGCCCGGTGAGATCGCGGATCATCTTGCGCCGGAAGCTGGCCCGCGTGACCGGCAGCGCCGTGGCCAGCGAGAGGTCCGGGTCGTCCTCGGTCCAGGTAGCCTTGTGATGCTTCAGGTGAATGCTCCGGTAGACCTGCATGTCGGTCATCATCGGATACGCCGTCAGCCACGCGCCCAGCCGATCGTTCCATTTCTTGGACGGCAGCAACAGGCGGTGCGCGCCGTCGTGCATCAGGATGGCCAGGCCCAGGTGACGGCCGCTGACGATGACCCAGCCGACCAGGAAGGTGAGAACCCCGGGGTGCACGCAGAATGCCGCCAGGCAGGCGCCGATCCAGCCCCACGACCACGCGATCGCCGCCAGCCCCTTCCAGGTGCTGCGGCGGTTCAGGCGGCTGATCTCCGCGCGTGTCAGGTAATCGGTGGGCCGGACCATGCGCGCCCGCTCCCCTGTATGAACGATCGTTCGGTCAGTTTACTAACCCGGGCGGGGGCAGTGCCACCACCCGGGATCACGAATCGCCGCGGGTACACCCGTTCCATGACGTCTCAGGAGACGAGCCGGTACTGCCCAAGCATGAGGCGGTTCATCACGGCGGTCAGTGGATCCGGGCCACGCTTGCCGCGCAGTCGACGCTGCGCTTCCAGGTACACCGGCAGATAGCGCAGCCTGCGCGGCAGGTGCGGCCAGGTCCGGCGCAGCAGCCACAGCATGCGTTCGTACCGGCGACGGTTCTCCGGCGTATCGGGAGGAAGGGCGAAGCCTTCCCGCAGCCGCGGCGGCATCAGCATGGCCGTGAACAGGCGATAGCGCCGCAGCATGGGGGCCAGCAGCGGGTGCACCCGGAACAGGAAGTCGCCCAGCTCACGCCCGACCGCTCCCACGGCGAGTTCCCGCGAGTCCCACATGTCCCGGTTGTAGCGCACGAAAGCCGGCCAGTCTTCCGGCAGGGCCTCGAGCGGTATGCCGAACAGGCGGGCGAACCGCTTGGACTCCTGGTAATAGCGCTCCTTGAACGCTTCGTCGAGCGGCCCGAGGATCAGCTCGTACAGCATCACCGAGGTCTCCCACAGGGTGGCCTGGACCCAGACCATGGCGTCGATCTGGTTCGCCTCGTAGCGTTCGCCACGGCGATGCGAGCCGGCCGCCTCGAGGAGTTCGCCGCGCACCCGGGCGTGGATCTCGTGCACCGAAAGCGCGGCGTCGACCGCCTGGTCCAGGCTCCCGTAGCCCATGGTCAGTACGAATCGGAAGGTACCGCGGAATCGCCCCAGCGGGTCGCTCCGGGTACGCGAGTGCTGATCGATGGCGTTCGCCACCCAGGGATGTGCCAGCTGCAGCAGCGCCGCGCGCGCCGCCCCCAGGAACGCAAGCGAATGCCGCCCCAGGGTCCAGAACGCGGACTCCGGACCGTACAGGCCCTCCCGCGGGTCGAGGCCCTCGCCCTGCAGCGCCTCCAGCTCCTGCCGCAGGCGTTCCCGGCTGACCGAGCGGGGCACGGCGACGTCCATCGGTGGTCCTCGGTGGCGGTTCCGGACAGTCCATTGTACCGCGGGCCCGCCGCGAACGTGGCGAGGGCATGCTATATTTCGCCTTGACGCGGACACGAAGTCCGCCGCATACCGTGGCCGCAGAGGACGCGCCGTGAACCTGTCTTCCATCCTGTCCCCCTCCGGCGACATGCGCCGGCTGAGCCGCCTGTACCGCATCGCCGCCAATGCCAGGCCGTACGTTCGCGCGCTGGGCCCATGGACCGGCCTGCACGCGTTTTACGCGTTGCACCGCGACGCCGACGTCCCCGTCCCGGTGCGCGTGGGCACGGGCGCACCACCGCTGTGGGCGCGTCCGCGCAGCTCCGACGTCGAGACCTTCGAGCAGGTCTTCATCGACCGCGAATACGACACGCCGCTGCCGTTCTCACCCGAGCTCATCCTGGACGGGGGGGCCAACGTGGGCTGTGCCTCGGTCTACTTCGCCCGCCGGTATCCGCGGGCCCGGATCATCGCCGTGGAGCCGGATCCGTCCAATGCGGCGCTGTTGCGCCGCAACGTGGCGTCCTACCCGGTCGAGGTGATCCAGGCAGGCATCTGGAGCCGGCAGACGCACCTCCGCATCGAAAATCCCGGGGACGATTTCTGGGCGTTCCGGGTGATCGAGAGCGAACCCGGTCCGGATACACTGCCCGCGGTGACCATTGCCGAGCTGCTGGAGCGAAGCGGCGCAGACCGCATCGACGTGCTCAAGCTGGACATCGAGGGGGCCGAGCGGGAAGTGCTCACGGACGGCTACCGGGACTGGATCGAACATGTGCGCGTCCTTGTCGTCGAGCTGCACGATCGCTTTCGTCCGGGCTGCCGCGAGGCTCTTGAGGCCGCCGTCCGGGGCCGCGGATTCCGGCGCGAGGTCCGGGGGGAAAACGTCTTCCTGATGCGGGACTAGCTGGCTCGCGGCAGGGGGAATCCGGACGAGCGGTCACGCTGATGCCGCGGGGCCCCCTTACGGGCCCTAGCCCTGCCCGGCACGGACGGGTTAAATTGGGCGGCAGATGCCTTCGATCACGCCGCCCTCGGGGAGGGGCGCTGCATGACACGGAAAACGCCCACCTTTCTCGAGCCCGCCGAGCTTGCCGCCCGCGTGGATGACCCGGAGCTGCGGGTACTCGACCTCAGCAGCCGGGACAACTACCTCCAGGGCCACGTTCCAGGGGCTGTCCATCTGGATGTCGCGGCGCTGCAGACCTCGAAGCCGCCCGTGATGGGCCTCATGCCCGACGCCGATGCACTCTGCCGGGTCCTGGCGGAAGCCGGCGTCGCGCCGGAAGCCCACGTCGTCGCTTACGACGACGCCAGTGGACCCAAGGCCGGGCGGCTGCTGTACACGCTCTCGGTCCTGGGCCACGATCGGGTGTCCATGCTGGACGGGGGCCTGGTGGCCTGGCGCGAGGAAGGCAACCTGATCGACCGCCAGGGGGAAACGCCGCGGTCCGCCAGCTACGCCGCCAAGGCCGGCAGCGACGCCGTCGCCACTCGCGGCTACATCCTCGATCACCTCGAGGATCCCGACGTGCTCCTGCTCGACGTGCGCTCGCCCGACGAGTACGCGGGCCGGGACCTGCGCGCCTCGCGGGGCGGACATATCCCCGGCGCGATCAACGTCGAGTGGAACCGCACCCTGGATTACAACCGCAACCTGCGCCTGCGGCCGGCCGCCGAGCTGCGCACGATGTTCGAGGCCGCCGGCGTCACCCCCGACCGCGAGGTCGTGACCTACTGCCAGAGCCACATGCGGTCCTCGCATACGTTCGCGGTCCTCCGCGCGCTGGGCTATCCACGCCTGCGCGGCTATCCGGGCAGCTGGTCCGACTGGGGCAACGACCCCGACACGCCCGTGGAAGCCTGAGCATGGCGCGCTGTCGGCCGGCCGCAACGGCCCGGTCGGCGGGTGTCGTCGTGCGCGACGGAATTTGCCGATGAGACGCAACGACCCCGCCCGCGGGGCCCTCTCCGTGGTGCTCGCCGCCGCCTGCTTTGCCGCCATGGGCGCCACCATCAAGGTCGTCTCGGCCGACCTGCCCAATACCATGGTGGTCTTCTTCCGCAACCTGTTCGGATTGTTGGCCCTGATCCCGTGGCTGGTGCGGCTGCGTCCCGGATTGGGCACGCGGCGCCTGCGCCTGCACGTGTTCCGCGTCGCCGTGGGGCTGTCTGCGATGTACTGCTTCTTCTGGGCGATCCCCCACCTCGCCCTGTCGGAGGTGGTGCTGCTGAACTACAGCGCACCGCTGTTCATCCCGTTCATCGCCTACCTCTGGCTCGGTGAAATGGTGGCGCCGGCCGTGCGCCTGGCCATCGTGGTGGGCTTCGTCGGCATCGTCCTGATCCTCAAGCCCACGCCGGGGCTGTTCCAGCCGGCCGGCCTGGTGGCCCTGATGGCCGGCATGCTGGCCGCCACCGCGATGACCAGCATCCGCCGGCTTTCGGCGACGGAGCCCACAGCACGCATCGTGTTCTACTTTTCGCTGCTGGCGACCCTGATTTCCGCCGTGCCGCTGCTGTGGACCTGGCAGACGCCGGCGGTCGTCGACATCCTTCTGCTGGTCCTGGTCGGGTGCCTCGCCACCACCGGCCAGCTGCTGATGACCACCGGCTACTCCCTGGCGCCGGCCGCGCAGGTCGGACCGTTCATCTACACCTCGGTGGTATTCGCGGGCGTCTACGGCTGGTTCCTGTGGGGCGAGACCCCCGGGCCGGTCACCGTCGCCGGAATGGTGCTGGTGGTGCTGGCCGGGGTGCTGGCAATCCGCCGCCAGCCGCCCCGGGTGGAGACGCCTACAGGCGCGCCGCGAGCAGCAGAACCGCGGGAAGAGTGAATGCCGCCATCGCCGTCTGCACGGTCAGGATGCCGGCCATCAGCCGGGTGTCCCCGCCGAGCTGTCGCGCCAGGATGTAGGACGAGGCCGACGCGGGCACTCCCGTGAACAGTACCGCCACCGTGGCAGTCTCCCCGCGCAGGCCGAACGCGACGCACAGGCCGGCCGCGGCGAGCGGTACCGCCAGCAGGCGGTAGCCACTGACCAGCACCAGCGAGCGTCGCTCCGACCAGGCCCGTGCCCAGTCCAGGCCGGCTCCCACGGCCATCAGCCCCATCGGCAGCGCCGCACGACCGAGCATGTCGAGCAGCCGATGGGCCACCCCGGCCATGCCGATGCCGGATAGGTTCAGCCCGATCCCGGCCAGGGAGGCCAGCACCAGCGGATTGCGCACAACCTCCGACAGGACGCTGCGCGAGCTGTCCCCGGTGCCGTAGCGCTGCAGCATGACCACGCTCAGTACGTTCACCACCGGCACCAGGATCGCGAGCGCGATCGCCGCCAGCGTCAGGCCGTGATCCCCGTACAGCGCCATCGCCGACGCGATGCCGACGTAGGTGTTGGGCCGGATGCTTCCCTGGAACAGGGACGTGAACGCCGGCCCGAACGAGGGCTCCCGCGAGCGCAGCAGCCATACCAGTCCTCCAGCCAGGCAAACCGTCGCCACGAGCACGCCGGCCATGGCCCCGATGTTCAGTCCGCCGAGCGGCGCCACGGCCATGCGGCTGACCAGCAGCGCGGGCAGCAGCACGTAATAGGTCAGCCGTTCGGCCGGCGGCCAGAATTCCGCGGGCAGGAAGCGGGCACGGTAGAGCAGGTATCCGGCGGCGATCAGGGCGAAGACGTCCGCCAGTCCTCCGAGCAGCCGGAACACGGGATGCGCTCAGGTTTCGCGCACACCGCTGCCGGCGAAGACGTGGGGGCGGTAGTACTGCAGCTCGCGGATGGAGTCGCGGATGTCATCCAGCGCCAGGTGGTTGCCCTGCTTCCGGAATCCATCGGCGATCGCCGGGGCCCAGCGCCGGGCAAGCTCCTTCAGGGTGCTGACATCGAGGTTGCGGTAGTGGAAATAGCGCTCGAGCTCCGGCATCAGCCGGTGCAGGAAGCGCCGGTCCTGGCAGATGCTGTTGCCGCACATCGGCGACACGCCGGGCGGAACCCACTGGCGCAGGAACTCCAGCGTCTGGTCGGCTGCCTCGGCCTCGGTCACGTGGCTGGAGCGAACCCGTTCGACCAGCCCCGACCCGGTGTGCTGGCGCGTGTTCCACTCGTCCATCGCCGCCAGGACGGATTCGGGCTGGTGGATGGCCAGCACGGGGCCCTCGGCCAGGATGTTGAGCTCCTTGTCCGTGACGATGGTGGCGATCTCGATGATACGGTCCCGGTCGGTGTCCAGGCCGGTCATCTCCAGATCGATCCAGATCAGGTTGTCGGGGCTCAACGCCATTCCGGGCTCCTTGTGCGGGCGGGAGGTGAAGGATACCAGCCTTCCCGGACGTATTGGCAGGTCCCGGGGCTTTCACGCGCTTGCAGCCGGCGGCCGCGGGGACGTTATGATGGCCGTCTGCAGCCAAGCCGACTCTCGGAGGAACCGACATGAACGAACTGACGGGCAGGCACTGCAAGCCGTGCGAGGGCGGCACCGCGCCGCTGGACGGCAGCGAAGCGGAACAGTACATGCGCCAGGTCCATGACGACTGGACCCTGTGGGACGACCGGCGCGGCATCAGCCGCACCTTCCGGTTCCGGAACTACTACCACACCACCGCCTTCATCAACGCGGTGGCATGGATCGCGCACCAGGAAGATCACCATCCGGATATCAGCTTCGGCTACAACCAGGCGCAGGTAAGCTACTCTACGCACGCCATCGGCGGCCTGTCGGAGAACGATTTCATCTGCGCCGCCAAGGTCGACGCGCTGCTGTCGGAATGACGGGGCCGCGGAACCCGGCGGATCAGCCGGGCGGCCAGTGCAGCCGGCGTCCGCCCAGCAGGTGCAGGTGGACGTGGAACACGGACTGGCCGGCATCGTGGTTGCAGTTCATCACCGTGCGGTAACCCCGCTCGGCCAGGCCTTCCCGGCACGCCACTTCCCGCGCGGCCAGGTAGAGGCGTCCCACCATGTCTGCGTCCCCGGGCGTGAGGGCGTTGATGTTGTCCACGTGTCGGCGCGGGATCACCAGGACGTGTACGGGCGCCTGAGGATTGATGTCACGGAAGGCGACGACGTGTTCGTCCTCGTAGACGATATCCGATGGGATATCGCCGCTCACGATGCCGCAGAAGATGCATTCCGTCATGCGTTCCGTCTCCACGGATTGCGGTGGATGCGGCCGGCGCGTTACAGGGGGCGCCGCCCCGAGAAGGCGTGGGACAGCGTGCCCCCGTCCACGTATTCGAGCTCGCCGCCGACCGGCACGCCGTGCGCAATTCGCGTCGCCCTCACCCCGTGCTCCGTTGCCAGCTCCCCGATGTAGTGGGCGGTGGCCTCCCCTTCGACCGTCGGATTGGTGGCCAGGATCACCTCTTCGACCTCGCCGGCCATGCGGCCGGCCAGAAGATCCATGCCCAGCTCTTCGGGACCGATGCCGTCAAGCGGAGACAACCGCCCCATCAGAACGAAGTACAGCCCCTGGTAGCCGGTGGCATTCTCGATCGCCAGCACGTCGGCGGGCGTTTCCACCACGCACAGCACGCTCCGATCGCGCCGGTCGGAGCGGCACACGTGGCATAGCTCGCCCTCGGTGAGCATCCGGCACCGGCTGCAGTGACCGATGCCTTCGACCGCGGCCTGCAGGGCGGAGGCGAGGCCGCGTGCCCCCTCGCGATCCCGTTCGAGCAGGTGGAATGCCATGCGCTGGGCGGATTTCGGGCCCACGCCGGGCAGCACGCGCAGGCTGTCGATGAGCCGACCGAGCAGCGGCGAGTACGCCATAGCGGATGCTTACAGGTTGAAGCCGGGCGGCAGGTTCATGCCCCCGGTCAGGCTGGAGAATTTCTCCTGGGTGGTTTCCTCGACCCGGTGCACCGCGTCGTTGACGGCCGCCGCCACCAGGTCCTCCAGCATCTCGCGATCGTCCTCGAGCAGCGAGGGATCGATCTGGACCCGGCGAACCTCGTGCTTGCCGGTCATCACGACCTGCACCATGCCGCCGCCGGACTGCCCCGTCACCTCCATGGCGGCAAGCTCTTCCTGCGCCCGCTGCAGATTCTCCTGCATGGCCTGGGCCTGCTTGAGCAGCTTACCCATTCCGCCCTTCATAACCGACCTCCTGAACAGGTTTGACCCGTGCGCCGCCGCGCCGTCAGTCCACGGGCTTGATCGAATCGGTGAACAGCTCGGCCCCGAACCGGTCGCGCAGCGCCTTTACGTTCGGGTCCGTCTCCACCGCCTCTACCGCCTCCTGCTGCCGGCGGGCACGGCGGTCCGCCTCGCGCTGCGCGGGTGTATGCCCCGAGGTTGCGCCGATCTCGATCCGCACCCGCAGCTCCGGCTCGCCGAGAAAGCGCTGCACCGACTTCTGCAGACGCTCCGCCGCCGCCGGCGTATGCATCTGGGAGTGGGAGGGATCGAGCGCCAGGCGCACGACGTTACCCTCCCGCGCCGCCACGGTGCAGTTGTGGGCGAGCTCCCGGGCAATACCGCTCAGAGCCAGTCCGGAGACCACCGCCGGCCAGTCCGGCGGTGCGCCCCCGCCCGGCCCGGGCACGGAAGGTGCCGGTGCCGGTTGTGCGGCGCCGTTGCCGGCCTTCGGCGCCGCCCGCGCGGCGCGCGGCACGGCCTCTGCCGGCCCGGGTCGGGGCGGCCCCCCACTCGGCGCGGGGGGAGCGTCGGCCGAGGCGGACGGCCCCTCTTCCGTCCCGGCCGGACGGAAGGCGAGCATGCGCAGCAGCGTCATCTCGAAGCCGCCCCGGGGGTCCGGCGCCAGCGGCAGGTTGCGCTTGCCCAGCAACGCGATCTCGTAATAGAGCTGGACGTCCTCGGCCGCGAGCCTGTCGCCCAGCTCCGCAACCAGCTCGGCGTCCAGGTCGGCGTCGCCGGCCGCCGCCGGGACGATCTGCGCCAGGGCGATGCGCTGCAGGGTCGAGGCCAGGCCGTCCAGCACCGCCGTGTAGTCCGGGGTCTGCTCCTCCAGGCGCGCCGCGGCCTTCATCAGCGCCTCGCCGTCGCCATCGGCCAGCGCCCGCAACAGCGCGCCGAGGTGGCCGCGGTCGATCGCGCCCAGCATGCTCGCGACGTCCGCACCGGTCAGCGCACCCCCACCGAAGGATATGGCCTGGTCCAGCAGGCTGAGGGCGTCGCGCATGCTGCCATCCGCCGCCGCCGCGATCTGGGCCAGTCCGGCCGGCTCCGCGCTGATTCCCTCGCTGCCGGTGATGCGCTCGAGCTGGCCCTGGATCAGGCCGCGGGAGAGGCGCTTGAGGCTGAACTGCAGGCACCGGGACAGGATCGTCACGGGCACCTTCTGCGGATCGGTGGTGGCCAGCACGAACTTCACGTGCGGCGGCGGCTCCTCCAGGCTCTTGAGCAGCGCGTTGAAGGAGTGGTTGGAGAGCATGTGCACCTCGTCGATGAGGTACACCTTGAAGCGCCCGCGCGTCGGCGCGTACTGGATGTTGTCCAGCATCTCGCGGGTATCGTCGACCCGGGTGCGCGACGCGGCGTCCACTTCGATCAGGTCGACGAAACGGCCCTCGTCGATCTCCCGGCAGGCGGAGCAGCTGCCACAGGGCTCGGAGGAGATCCCCTGCTCGCAGTTCAGGCACCGGGCAAGGATGCGGCCCAGCGTGGTCTTGCCCACGCCGCGCGTCCCGCTGAACAGGAAGGCGTGGTGCAGACGGCCCTGGTCCAGCGCGTTGATCAGCGCGCGCAGCACGTGCTCCTGCCCCACCATCTCGGAGAACGCGTGGGGGCGCCACTTGCGCGCCAGGGCCATGTAGCTCATCGCGACGGACCGCCCGGTTCGAGGTGCATCAGCATGATCGGTGATTGTACTAATCCGGTCGGAGATAATGCCACGTTTGAGGAGGGCGTGAGTGGTACGGGCAGGGCGCGGACGCATCCGGACGCCCGCATGCAGGGAGGCAGCCCGAGCCAGCCACACCCCGGCGCCCGAGTCCACTGCTACCGCTGCTCCCTTCCGGGCCTGACGGGGTTCGCAGCTTGTCGTCGCGGGGGGACCGACCCGGACTGCCATCGACCGGGTATCGGGGCCGCCCGGACGCGGCCCCGGTCACTGTCTCGTCGAGCCGGGAGCCATGCGGCTCACCGCAAGATGGCGGAGAGGGAGGGATTCGAACCCTCGGTACGTTTGCACGTACACACGCTTTCCAGGCGTGCTCCTTCGACCGCTCGGACACCTCTCCAATGCTCTAAACCTTGCCCCGCCCGGCAGGCCTGCGGCCTGCGAGGGGGAGGGATTATTCGGCCCTTCGGGCCTCACCCCTGCGGGGCCGGCATCGCTGCGCTCCACCGTTCCCGTTCGCTTCCCGAACGGGCCGAACCCTCGGTACGTTTGCACGTACACACGCTTTCCAGGCGTGCTCCTTCGACCGCCCGGCCAGCGTTGCGGCATCCCGGGGGTCCGTTCAAGGCCAGCGTGCTTGCGAGCCGAACCGGGCACAACGGGGGGCAAGACGGTAACCCATCCCCCACCCGCGAGGCAACGATCCCGTTCCGGCCGAGTTCCTGCTACTGCGGACCAGTCCCCGGGCCGGTTCCCGGGACGGTCGGCACCTCGGGACGCTGCGGCCTGGGCCGGGGGTGGGATCCGGGAGGCTGCTGGCCCTGGCTGCCCTTCGGCTGCGCCGGCGGCTTGAACGGCGGCGGGGTTTCCAGGCAGGTCCCGTCGGCACGCATACGCAGGGACTTGCTCTTGGCGGACGCGACCCGGGGTATCTGCATGGACGGATCCGGCGTTGGAACCTGGAGGCCCGAAGGTGCCTTCAGGGGCGGAGTCTCCTGTGCCTTCTCGTATTCATGGTGGCTGCCGCAGCGCTGGCTGGCACAACCGGCGAGGAACAGGCCCGCGAGCAGCAGCGGGAGCGCGGTCCGCAATCTCACTTGAGCACCCCCGCTGCCTGCAGTGCCTGCCGCAGGGGCTCGCGGCAGGCTTCGGCCAGCGGCGTGAGCGGGAGCCGGATTCCCGGCGGGATGAGGCCCATCTCGTACAGGGCCCATTTGACCGGGATCGGGCTGGATTCCATGAACAGTGCCTTGTGCAGTCCCTCGAGGGGCCGGTTGATCTCCTGCGCGGTCGCGCGGTCACCGGCGATGGCAGCGGCACACATGCGCTGCATCGGGTTCGGGGCGACGTTGGCGGTGACCGAGATATCGCCTCCGGCCCCGAGCAGCATCGCCTCCATCGCAGTGCCGTCGTCGCCGGAGAACAGCGTCAGCCGGTCTCCGCACATCCGCCGCAGGTCGACGATCCGCTGCATGTCCGGCTTGGCCTCCTTGAGTCCGATGATGTTGGGAATCTCCAGCAGTCTCGCCACGGTGTCCGGCTGCATGTCGCAGGCCGTGCGTCCGGGGACGTTATACAGGATCTGGGGAACGTCCACCGCCTCGGCCACCTTGCGGAAGTGCCGGTAGAGCCCTTCCTGGGTCGGCTTGTTGTAGTAGGGGGTCACCAGCAGACAGGCGTCCACTCCCGCCTTCTGCGCCGAGCGCGTCAGGCGGATCGCTTCCTCGGTGTTGTTGGCGCCCGTGCCCCCCACAACCGGCAGCCTGCCGGCCGCCAGGCGCACCGTCTCGCGGATCACCTCGTCATGCTCGTCGAAGCCCAGCGTCGAGGACTCGCCGGTCGTCCCGACCGAGACGATGCCGTTGGTACCATTCTCCACGTGAAATTCGACGAGCCGCCCCAGCGACTCGAAGTCGATCCGGCCATCCTCGTGCATCGGGGTGACCAGAGCGACGAAACTGCCCTGCAACATGGAGATTCTCCCGGAAAAAAGTGCAGCAATGTTACCGTGAGGCTCTCGAACCTGACAAGAAAGCCGGCGAGTCGGGACTCCCGCAAACCACCCTCGTACCGGTAGAATCTTTCAGGCCAGGCGAAACACTCCGGGAACGACCGCAATCCGAGGAGAGATCATGGGCGAGCTGGTAATCGGTGATCCCGCACCGGCCTTCGAGCTGCCGGCCACCGGCGGCAAGACCATCAGCAGCCGGGACATGCTGGGGCGCAACTACGTGCTGTACTTCTATCCGCGCGACAATACGCCCGGCTGCACCACCGAGGGGCAGGAATTCCGGGATCATTACCAGTCCTTCAAGGCGGTCCATACGGAGATTCTCGGGGTGAGCCGCGACGGCGTCGCCACCCATGAGCGTTTCAAGGAGAAGCACGGGTTCCCCTTCGACCTTCTGTCGGACCTGGACGAGACGGTCTGCCGTCGCTACGGGGTGATCCGCGAGAAGAACATGTACGGCCGCAAGGTGATGGGGATCGAGCGCAGCACCTTCATCATCGACCGCGAGGGCATATTGCGCGAGGCGTGGCGCAAGGTGCGCGTACGAGGGCACGTCGAGGAAGTGCTCTCCTCCGTCCAGACCCTGTTCCTCTGACACCCAGTGGCGCCCGGCGCCGGGAGTGATGGATTCCGTGAACCAGCAGGCACAGCCTGAGATGCGGCGTCTGTTCGTGCTCGACACCAACGTGCTGATGCACGATCCCACCGCCCTGTTCCGTTTCCAGGAGCACGACGTGTTCATCCCCATGGTCGTGCTGGAAGAGCTCGACGCGTCCAAGAAGGGCCTGTCCGAGGTCGCCCGCAATGTCCGCCAGGTCAGCCGTTTCATGGACGAGCTGATGCGTGACACGGACACGGTCGACATCGGGCACGGGCTGCCCCTGGCCCGGGGTGCGCCGGAGAACGGCCATCACGGGGGCCGCCCGTCGGGCCGCCTGTTCTTCCAGACCTGGCCGCTGGCCGGCGAGCTGCCGGGCAACCTCCCCGGCAACAAGCCCGACAACAGTATCCTCGGCACGGTGATCGAGCTGCAGCGCCAGCATCCCGACGTCTCCGTGACGCTCGTGTCCAAGGACATCAACCTGCGGATCAAGGCCAGCGTCCTGGGCCTGCAGGCCGAGGACTACCACAACGACCAGGTGCTGGAGGATGTTGATCTCCTGTTCGGCGGGACCCATGCGCTGCCGGCCGACTTCTGGGAGGCGCACGGGCAGGAGATGCAGTCCTGGCAGGAGACCGGGCGGATGTTCTACCGCCTGACCGGACCGCTGGTTCCCGAGTGGCACCCGAACGAGTGCCTGTACCTGGACGACGGCTCGGGCTTCGAGGCGATCGTGCGCCAGACCGACGGCCGCCAGGCGATCATCGAACGCCTGCAGGACTATCGCGAGCGCCACGCGGTCTGGGGCATCCACGCGCGCAACCGGGAGCAGAGCTTCGCGCTCAACCTGCTGCTCGACCCGGAGATCGACTTCATTACCCTGCTCGGCGCCGCGGGCACCGGCAAGACCCTGATGACCCTGGCGGCGGGGCTCACCCAGTGCCTGGAAACCAACCGCTACGTCGAGATCATCATGACCCGGGTGACCATCCCGGTCGGCGAGGACATCGGCTTCCTCCCGGGTACCGAGGAGGAGAAGATGACGCCCTGGATGGGAGCGCTGATGGACAACCTGGAAGTCCTGGCCACGCCGCCCGAGGACAGCGGCGAGTGGGCCCGGGCGGCGACCAACGACCTGCTGCGCAACCGGATCCGGATCCGCTCGCTCAACTTCATGCGCGGGCGCACTTTCATCAATCGCTTCATCATCATCGACGAGGCCCAGAACCTCACCCCGAAGCAGATGAAGACCCTGGTCACCCGCGCCGGTCCCGGCACCAAGGTCGTCTGCCTGGGGAACATCGCCCAGATCGACACGCCCTACCTGACCGAGACGACCTCGGGTCTGACCTACGCCGTGGACCGCTTCCGTCCCTGGCCGCACAGCGGCCACATCACCCTGCTGCGCGGCGAGCGTTCGCGCCTGGCCGACTACGCATCGGACAACCTGTAGGCCGACCCGCCGTTCAGTCACCCGCATCATCCGGGGGGACGGCAGCCGACCGGTCTTCCAGCCGCCGCCGCGCGTCCTCTCCCCGTGGCCAGGCCTTGAGCACCGCGTGCGCGAGCGCGGCCAGGGGAATGGCGAAGAATATCCCCCAGAAGCCCCAGACCCCGCCGAAGAACAGCAGCGCGACGATGATCGCGACCGGATGCAGGTCCACCACCTCCGCGAACAGCATCGGCTCGAGCATGTTGCCGTCGAAGAAATGGATCGCACCGTAGGCGATCAGCACGTAGGCGGCGGGCAACGCCCAGCCCCATTGGAAGTAGGCCACCGCGGCGACCGGGATCGTCCCGACCATCGCTCCCACGTAGGGGATCAGCACGGACAGCCCGACGACCGCGCCAATCAGCATCGCGTAGTGCAGGCCGAGCATCCAGAAGATGCCGCCGCTGATGATCCAGATCAGCACGATCTCGAGGAACTTGCCGCGCACGTAGTTGCCCAGCTGATGGTCGACGTCGCGCCAGACGACGGCGGCGAGGCCCGAACCCGGCGGCATGTACGCCTGGATCCAGCCCAGGATGCGGTCCTTGTCCTTGAGGAACAGGAACACCAGTACCGGGATCAGCACCAGGTACACGAGCCACGTGAGCAGCCCCATGCCCACCGAGAGCGTCCGCGCGACGACGGACTCCCGCAACCCCGCGAGCTGGCCGCCCAGGCCGGCCATCAGGTCGCTGACCTGCTTCTGCGTGAACAGGTGGGGGTGCCGGTGCGGGAGCGCTGCCAGCAGATGCTGCGCACGCTCGACCATGTGCGGGACCTGCTGCAGGAGCTGTCCCGCCTGCCGCGCCAGCAGCGGCACCAGCGCCAGCAGCACGAACAGGAGTCCCGCGATCAGCAGGGCGACGACCAGCGAAACGGCCGCCGTGCGCGGCAGATGCCACCGCTCCAGGCCCCGCACCGGCGCCTCCAGCAGGTAGGCCAGCACCAGCGCGCCGAACACCGGAGCGAAGATGTCCCCGAACAGCACGATCAGGGCCACCCCCAGCAGCAGGCTGGTGGTCAGGAAAACCACCTGGGGATCGGAGAAGTGGCGATCGAACCAGGCCTTGAAGGAGTTCATGCGGGCTCCGGGCGTTCCGGCATCCGGCACGCGTGGCCGGTGAGACGTGCACTGCCGCCTCGACCCGGGACACGCGGCCGGGGGCGGCCCGGATGTCCCGGGAAGACGCTCAGTTCTTGCGCAGGACGAAATGCAGCCGGTCACGCACCATCTGCTTGCCGAGCAGCGATCCGCCGGTGTGCCGCGAAAGGGTCTCGAACTCCGGCACGCAATCCAGCACGGTGGTGACCACGTGCAGGGTCTGCCCGGCGGACATCGCTTCCATCGCCTTCCTGGCACGCAGCAGATGCATGGGTGCCTCAAGGCCGCTCAGGTCCATCTCGAGATCGTAACGGGCCATGGATGATCCCCCACCTCTGTCGAGGCGTCCATTGTAGAAGGATGATTCGCCGGCAGGAAGTCCGGATCGTCCTCTGATACTCTGGCTTCATCGACGCCGGAACGTGCGCGTCCGGCACGGGTCAAAGCAGGTCAAGAGACGACTCAACCTGGCCAGGGTCGCGAAGTGAAACGAGTGCTTGTCCATTGCATGCTGGTGCTCCTGGCGGCGGCGCCGGCAGTGGCGTTTGCGCGCCCGCCCATCGACAGCCTGCCCGACATGGGACTGGGGGCCGACAATGCCATGTCCATCGATCAGGGCATCGCCGTCGGGCAGAGCATGGTCGACCAGATGCGCCAGAAGGACCAGGTCCTGGACGACCCGCTGCTCGACAGTTACCTCAACAATCTCGGTTTCCAGCTGGTCTCGCACAGCCAGGGCGCCAGCTGGCACTTCAAGTTCCTCTGGGTCGGGAAGTCCGACGTCAACGCCTTCGCGATGCCGGGCGGCTTCGTGGGGGTCAACGAGGGGCTGATCCTGGCGACCCACGACGAGAGCGAGCTGGCGGCGGTGCTGGCACACGAGATCAGCCACGTGACCCAGCGCCACATCGCGCAGCAGATGGAGGATTCCCGCCGCACCGGGCTGGCAACCGCGGCGGCGGTCGGCGCCGCGCTGCTCGCGGGCCTCGCCGGCGGAGGCAACCCCTACCTGGCCCAGGCGGCGATCTCGGGCGGGCTTGCCGGCGCCTACCAGCACCAGGTCAACTACACCTACCACGACGAGGAGCAGGCCGATCGCATCGGCGAATCGCTCTTGGCCCAATCGGGATTCAATCCGGACGCGATGGCGACCTTCTTCCAGCGCCTGCAGCAGCAGGAGCAGTACAACGAGGGGCCGTACAGCAACTTCCTGCGCACCCACCCGGTCACCACCAAGCGCATCGCCAACGCCGAGAACATCGCCCGCCAGTACCCGCAGATCCATCCCAAGCCGGATGCCAGCTACTACATCGCGCGTGCCCGGGTACGGGTGCTGGCGGCCGACGATCCCTCCGACAGCGCCCGCTACTTCAAGGCACGCCTGGGCAACACCAAGGGGATCCAGCATGACGCCGCGCGCTACGGCTATGCACTGTCACTGGGCCGGGAGGGCGACACGGCCCGGGCCATGAAGCTGCTCGACGAGCTGCGCAGCCAGCACCCGGATACGCTCGCCTATCGCCTGGCACTGGCCAACGTCCAGAACCAGGCGGGACAAACGAACGCGTCGATGCACACCTATCAGTCCGCGCTGGACCTGTATCCGGACAACCGCGCCGTGATCGAGGGCTACGCCGAGGTGCTGCTGCAGACCGGCCGGCCGCAGAGGGCGCGCAGCCTGCTGCTGCGACTGCCGCTGGACAGCAGCGAAACCACCCGCCAGCTCCGGCTGCTGGCGCAGGCCGCGACCGCGATGGGCGACGAGGCGGACTCGCACTACTACATGTCCGAGTACTACCTGATCTGCGGTCAGCCGCACATGGCGCTGCAGCAGCTGGAGATCGGCCTGCACAGCGGTCACCTGTCCAGTTTCCAGCGCCAGCGGCTGGTCTCGCGCCGCAAGGAGATCCGCACGGCGATGACCCGGGCCGGAGTGAGCCCGACCGCCGCAGGCGATGGCCGGGGCGGTGAGAGCGGTCGGGGCGACGGCGACGGTCAGTTCGTCTCGAAGAGCGGCGCGGAGTTCGGATTCGCGGGGGGATTCCCTCCCCTGTTCCCGATGCCGCCCCGGCGCTGACTAGCGCCGCAGGCCCTTGCGGATGAACCAGGCGCCGCCGATCACGATCGCCACGCCCAGCGCCAGGCCGGTCCAGGGACCCGCCGCGTAGCCGGACGAGGCCGGCGGCGCGCCGGCCAGGAGGCGGTGCACGATCAGCCATGCGCCTCCGAGAACGCCCGCCAGCCCGGTGATCCAGTACCTCATCGGCGTCCTAGCTCCGTCGCCGGGGGAAGCGACAGTCTGGCGCATGATGGTGCGCGAGCGAAACACCCGGTCAACGGACCCGCCGGCGGCCGGCACGAGGGACGGCACAGGTCCCGACCAACCCCCGATCTCGCGCGCCCCCGGAGGACACGGTGGTTACGGTACCCGGCCGCATCCGCCGGAAGGCCACCGGTCCGGGTACGGACATGCTTGCACCGGACATGGCGACGGAGGGAAAATCGTTCCGTCGGACGGACAGGAGAACAACGATGCCCCGCTCCATCCGCGCTCCGATCCAGCTGGACAAGGCGAGCCGCCGGCCTGCCGGGGATCCCCTGGCATCCGCCGTGACTGCCCACCTGCGTCAGGCCACCGGCCATCCTTCCGTCCGCTCCCGCGGCGATGCCGACAGCAGCGCGATCGCCAGCGCCTACGTGGACTTCGGCCGGCTCATCCAGGACATCGGGACCGCCGAGGCCATCATCGCCGCCGGCGCCGATGGCCGTCCCCGCGAACAGGCCGAACGACGTGCGCGGGCGGTCGCCGAGCGCGCGGGCTGGTCGGATCGCCGGATCGAGAAGGCTTTCTACCGGGCGCGCAAGCATTCCGGCGTGCGGTCCGCGGGCAACCCCTTCCTGCCGGCGCAGAGTTCCCGGCGCGGCACGGCGCAGGTGGCGCGGCAGAGCCTCGAGGCCGGAGCCCGGTGCGTGACCGACCTGATCGACCGCTGCGTGGAAGACGGTATCCGGAATCCCGGCGTCATCGCGACACAGGTGCGTACCGCCGTCCGGGAACAGCAGGTACGGCGGGACGGGCTGGTGGAACGGGCGCGGGCGGTCCTTCGCTCGCGCGAGGAGCTCGAGCGCGACCGCGTTGCCTGGATGCGCCTGGAACGCAGGGCCAGCGGCGCGACGACAGCCGGGGCGGACTCACGCGGCTGAGCCCGCACGGGCAACGAGGTGGTCGCCCCCGGCGCCCGGGTGACCGCTGCGCCTGCCGCCGGACCGGGGCGGCATCCGCACGGGAACGTCAGTCCCGCCAAAGGATCGCCTCGTCCACGTCCGCAATGTCGCGCAGGCCGCACAGCCCGAGCGTCGTGTCGAGCTCCCGGCGGATGGTTTCCAGCGCGCTGGTCACGCCCGCCTCGCCCATGGCCCCCAGGCCGTACACCCAGGCGCGACCGATGAAGACGCCGCGGGCACCGCAGGCCAGCGCCTTGAGAGCATCCTGCCCGCTGCGGATTCCGCCGTCCATGTAGACCTCGGTGCGGTCCCCCACGGCGGCGACCACCCCGGGAAGCGCCCGGATCGAAGCGGGCGCTCCATCTAGCTGGCGCCCGCCGTGGTTGGAGACGACAATCGCATCGGCCCCGGCATCGACGGCCGCCACCGCGTCCCGCGGGTCCATGATCCCCTTGATGATCAATCGGCCATCCCAGCGATCGCGGATCCGGCGTACGTCATCCCAGCTCAGCGCGGGATCGAACTGGGACGCGATCCAGCCCGACAGGGAATTGAGGTTGGCCGCGTCCCTGACGTGCCCCGCGATGTTGCCGAAGCTGCGACGCCGGGTACGCAGCATGCCCGCCCACCAGCGCCATTTCGACGCCAGGTTGGCGACGGTGGCCGCCGTGAACCTGGGCGGGACGGTCATGCCGTTGCGGATGTCCTGGTGCCGCTGGCCCAGGATCTGCAGGTCCGCGGTGAGAACCAGCGCCGGGCATCCGGCCGCGCGGGCACGATCGATCAGGCCTGCGGTGAACTCCCGGTCCCGCATCACGTAGAGCTGGAACCAGAACGGAGCCCCTGTGTGGGCAGCCACGTCCTCGATCGAGCAGATGCTCATGGTCGACAGGGTAAAGGGGACGCCGAACCGCTCCGCCGCCCGCGCGGCGTGGATCTCCCCGTCCGGATACTGCATCCCGGCGAGCCCGACGGGCGCCAGCGCGACCGGCATGCTGCATGGCTCGCCGAGCATCTCGCGACGCAGGCTGCGGTCGGACATGTCGACCATCACCCGCTGGCGCAGCCGCAGGGCCGCCAGCTCCTCGTGATTGGCCCGATAGGTGCTCTCGGTCCACGAGCCGGAATCGGCGTAGTCGTAGAACATCCTCGGCACGCGCCGCCGGGCGAGCCGCTGCAGGTCGTCGATGCAGGTCACGATGGGCATGATGGACGGGCGAACGCCTCTTCTTCTCTCCGGGCGGCCCGGCGCGCGCCGGAGCGCCGATCGGTCGTCACGCGGCCGGGTCACCGCCCCAGTATAGGTACGAGACCGTCGGGCGGCCATGCCCGTGCGGGGCGCAGGCACGGCGGCTGTTGATGGGGATCAACCCGCCCGGGCGCGGCCCGTGCTGAGATGCTCGTGCAGACATCCTTCCGCGAGACCCGGCAAGGGACAGTGGTCATGAACAATGCGCAGAGCAGTGGCGAACCCGGCGAGAGGCTGCTGGTGGCGATCGACGACAGTGACGCGGCATACCGGGCGCTGGCGTATGTCGGCCGTATCGTCGGCGCCCGCCCCGGCTTCCACGTGCTCGTATACCACCGTCTGCCCGAGCTGCCGCCGCGGCTCCGGGAGCATGGCGGTTCCTCCGATCCCGAGCGCGAGACCGAGCTCGGCCGCGAGCTGGGCAGCCTGATCGCGGAATGGGTCTCAAGCCTGGAGGCCCGGTTCGAACCGATCAGGCGCCGATCGCACACCGCCCTGATCGAGGCCGGTGTCCCCGATCCCGCAATCGAGCTGCTGCTGGACCGCGACGTCTTCCCGGGCGAGAGCCTGTGCGCCGCGCTGATCCGCGTCGCCCGGCAGCGCGGCTGCCGCACCATCGCGGTTTCCCGGGAGCACATGCCCGCTGCCGAGAGCGTCGACGAGTTGCTGCGTCGTCACACGGGCGACCGCCTGGTGCGCACCGGCGAGGGATTCGCCGTCTGGGTGATCGAGTAGACGAGGCGGTCAGGCCATGCGCAGGTGCGGCCAGATCGCGCCGAGCGCGAGCCCGAGGATGTACAGCCATCCGAACAGCCGGTTGTGCAGCAGACAGCCGCGGTGATACCAGAGCGGCCAGCCCAGGTAACCCGGCGGCGGCGACTCCGGTCGCGGTCTTGCCAGCGCGGACACTGCCCCCGTGGCCCGTGGCAGCGCGATCAGCACGAACGCGGCGAACGGCGTGATCCGCCCGGTGAGGATCAGTGCGAGTGTTACGGCATACATCAGCGAGATCGCGGCGATCTCGAGAATCCGGGCGGCGCGTTCTCCGATGATCACGGGGAGCGTGCGGATGCCCCTGGGACCGTCGAAGTCGAGCTGATCGATGTGCTTGCCCACCAGGATCGACATCACCCCCAGGCCGTACGGGACCGATGCCCACAGGACGTCCGCGGTGAGGCGGCCGGTCATCATCGCGTAGCCCCCGCCCACCATCAGCGGTCCCCACACGACGAACACGGCAATTTCCCCCAGGCCGATGCTCTTCAGCGGTACGGGCGCGGCGTCGTACGCAAAAAGCAGGATCACGCCGGCGGCCACGAAGGCACCGGCCAGAAGGCCCCGCTCGAGGATGAAGAACGCCGCGACCGCGGCGCCGATCGCGGCCAGGACGGCCAGCCCCGCCAGCAACACCCCCGGCTGCAGCACCCCGCCGGCCATGGGGTGCGGGGTGTAGCGCATTCGCGGCGAGTCCGGGGTGTCGTCGCCGCGCCGGAACCCGAAATAGTCATTGCTCAGGTTGCTGATCATGTGCGCAGCGACGAATCCGATCAGCACCAGGCAGAAGTCACGCGGATCGAACCGCCCGGCCGAGAGCGCGAGCAGCCCGGCGATCAGCGCCGCCTGGGCGGAAATGACCAGGATCACGCTGCGTGCCGCGTAGAGAAACCGGGATACGGGGTCGAGCCGCGAGGTCTCGGCCGGGGACGGCCGGTAAAAGCCCGTGAAGGCGCCCAGCCACCGCAGGATCACGGGACGCGTGGCTGCCGTGCTCTCCGTCATGGATCGGGATCCCCTCTGCACTCCGCGGAGCCGGGTCCCGCTCTTCCCTGCCGGCGGCACCGCGGGCGGGGGCGACCGGAACCGCCATCATCGGCCAGAGTCTAGAGCGCGCGGCATGCCCGCACAACGGGCAGTCCCGGGCGCGCATGATTTGTGATTCTTCCTGCCGACGCTCCCCTTGTACGGTGGGAGAGCCGGGACCGGCCCGGTAAACGAGGAGAGCACATGGGAATGGAAAAGCCGCATCCGGACCGGGAGTCATCCGGGGCGTGCTCGGAGCCGGAGCGCTGGCGCTCGGCATCATCGGGCTCGCCGGAACTCATCCCGCGTTCCTCGCGGCGATCGACACTCCTGCCGGGGCGATATTCCTGCCCGACAGGACCGCCGCGCTGCGGCGCCTGCTGTCGCCCGGCCTTCCTGCCGCGCTTGCGCCGGCCCGCGGCGCCAGTGAAAATGGCTGTCCGAAGACGGCCCTGCACGCGACCACCGGTCCGGCGGCCCGAGTGACGACAGCGTTCCCCTGTTCCGGACATCTCCCATGCAACAGCCAGCCATCGATCCCGCCCGCAGCGCCCTGCTGATCATGGATTTCCAGAGCCAGATCGTGGCCCGCTACGCCGACGACGACTCGCCGCTGCTCTCGAGCGCCGCGGCCGCGATCGGGGCCGCGCGACGCCACGGGATGCATGTCATCCATGTCGTGGTCGCGTTCCGCCCCGGCTTCCCGGAGATCGACCCGCGAAACCGGATATTCGGCGCGATCCGGGAATCCGGCGGGATCGCTCCGGACATCCACCCCCGGGTGGCCCCGGAGAAGAACGACGTGGTGGTCACCAAGCATCGGGTCGGGGCATTCATGGGCACCGACCTCGACATGATCCTGCGCGCGGGCGCCATCGACACCTTGGTCCTGGCCGGCGTGTCCACCAGCGGCGTGGTCCTGTCGACGCTGCGGCATGCCGCCGACGCGGACTACCGCCTGTTCGTCCTGGGTGACTGCTGTGCCGATGGCGATCCCGAGGTGCACACCTGCCTGCTGGACAGGATCTTCCCCCGGCAGGCGGACGTGCTCGACTCAACGGCGTTCGCCACCGCACTGGGCGGCTGACCGCGCCCGAGCCGCCCGGCCAGTCGCGCTTCAGGTGCCCGGGCCCCGCTCCACGCTGTAGCCCGCCCGCTCGATGGCGGCGCGCAGCCTGCCCTCGGCAACTTCGTCGGGATCGAAAACGATCCGGGCCGTGCCCTTCTCCCAGGAGACGTCGCTCAGGCCGACGCCCGGAAGGCGGTCCAGGGCCCAGTGGATCCTCTCCGCACAGTCCTTGCCCTGCATGCCCCCGATCGTCAGGTTGATCACCTTCACGGCATGATCCTCCTCACCTCCCTACGGACTCGCCTTCCGGTTGTAGTCGTTCCCGGAGAAGTTTGCACGAATACGCCCGGGGAACAGTCCCCCTCAGCCGTCCCCCCCGCCCGGGTTGTAGCGCCGGTTGAGCTTGCGCATGCCACCGATCCAGCGGTCGTAGTTCTCGGTCTTGCGCCGCATGTAGTCGAGCACCTGCGGGTGCGGGAGCACCAGGAACGTTTCCTGCTCGATCGCCTTCAGGCATGCCTCGGCGACCGGCTCGGGCTCGAGCATTCCGTCGACGCTCGCGACGCCGTCCTCGATGCCCCGGGTCATCGCGGTGCGCACCGCCTGCGGGCACAGGACCGAGACCTTGATGCCGTCGTCACCGTAGGTCAGTGCCAGCCATTCCGCGAGGCCCACCGCGGCATGCTTGGTCACCGCGTACGGAGCCGAGCCGACCTGGGAGAGCAGCCCTGCCGCCGAGGCGGTATTGAGAAGATAGCCGCCGCCGCGCGCGATCATGCGCGGCACCAGGTGGCGTGCCGCGTACACGTGCGCCATCACGTTGATCTCCCAGATGCGCTGCCAGTCCCCGTTCGGCACCTCGGGCCCGCCGCGCAGCGAGATCCCGGCGTTCGAGCAGAACAGGTCGATCGGTCCTTCCTGTTCCTCGACGTCCTCGATCAGCGCGCGGATCTCGTCCTCGGCGGCGACATTCACCCGCCGGCCGATGCCGCCGATCTCCGAGGCGGTCGCCTGCGCGCCCTCGCCGTCGATGTCCACGCACACCAGGCGCTTCGCCCCGGCCTGCGCAAAGCGCAGCGCCAGCGCACGGCCGATGCCTCCGGCCGCGCCCGTGACGACGACGATGCGATCCTTCATGTCCATGCTTGCGGCTCCTGTCGATGAGTTGCGCGGACCCTCAGGTCCACATGTTGCTGCCGCCGCAGACGGTCAGCGCCTGCCCCGTCATGTAACGGCTGGCGTCGGAGGCCAGAAACACCGCAACCCCCGCGAAATCGTCCGGCTCGCCGAGGCGGCGCAGGGGGATCTCCGCGTTGGCCCGCCGCTCGGCCTCCGGGTTGTCCCACAGGGCCCGCGCGAACTCGGTGCGGACCAGCCCCGGGCAGATGGCGTTGGCCCGGACGCCCCGGGGCCCGTACTCCAGTGCCAGGTTGCGCACCAGCCCGATCAGCGCCAGCTTGGATATCCCGTACGCCCCCAGCGTCTCGGAGGGCTTGAAGGCGCCCACGCTGGAGGTGAACATCATCGAGCCGGCGCCCCTGGCGACCATGTCGGGCGCGACCAGCCGCGCCAGCCACAGGTTGGCCTCGACGTTGGTCGTCATGATCTTCTCGTAGGCCTCGTCGGGGATCTCGGAGATGCTGCCGTAGAAGACGTTGACTCCGGCATTGCCGACCAGGATATCGATCGGGCCGGCGATCTCACGGGCCTTCCCGACCAGCGCCTCGAGCTCGCCCTTGCGCCCGGCATTGGCCGCGACCGCGTGGGCCCGCTGCGCGCCACAGGTCCGGTTGATCTCCTCCGCGGCGGCGTCGAGATGCTCCTGCTTGCGCGAGGAGATCACGACGGTGGCGCCATGGGCGGCAAGGCCCTGGGCCATCGCCAGTCCCATGCCGCGGGACGCGCCGGTAAGCAGCGCCACCTTGCCGGTCAGATCGAACAGCGTCGTGTCCACCATGTTTCACCTCGTCCGTCGGGTTGTCCGTTGGTCTTCATTGGATGCAAAGCGGGGCCCGGCTCAGTCCACCAGGTTGAACCGGGTCCCGCAGATCATGACCTGATCGTCCGACACGCGGGCTCCCCGGCGCGCGGCCTCGGCCAGCAGCCGGGTACGATCCGCGACCCGCAGATCGAGCGCGCCCAGACCGTCGCCGCGCCCGTCCCTGGCCGGCACGAAACGCAGGTCCGCATTGGCGAGCCGGATCCTCGCTGCCCCGTCCCCGCGCTCCAGAGGCAGGCCGGTCACCGCCGCCCAGCGCTCGGCCAGGGCTCCGGGGCGTTCCCCCTGCAGCTCGACCGCGACGATGTCCGAAACCACGTCGGTGCACACCGCGTCCTTCCAGCCCTTCCCCCCGGCCGGCTCCCAGTTGCCGGTCGGGTCGGCTTCCCGGTCCCAGTCGACCTCGAGGAACGACGCCCCCATGTCGCCGGGGTGCAGCTGCATGATGTTCCAGCTCCCGCGGTCCGCCTCGAAGGCGACGCGGACGCCGTTGTCGCCGGCCCGCGCGCGCACGGCGGCCTGGTCTTCCAGCGTCGGCACCTGGCAGATCACCATGTAGCCGCCGGCGCCGCCGCGCCGCTGCAGGAAGCGGCCCGCTGCCGTGCCCTCCCGCGTCGGTGCAACCAGCTCGAGGAATCTGGATCCCACCGGCAGCAGGGTGTTCTCGAGGCCGAACTTGCCGACCTCGGGGTCCACGTAACAGGACCGGATCGAGAACACCCCGGAGAGATCCCGGATCGCCGGGACCAGGTGTTCGGCCACCAGGCATATCTGGCGCAGATGGATCGCCATGTCAGCATTTCCCCCTCGCTGCCTTCGCCGGGCACCGCGACGCCCGGCGGCCGCGTTCATCGATTCTTCCACTGCGGCTGACGCTTCTCCACGAAGGCGTTCACGCCCTCCCGGAAATCCTCCGTCTGGCGCAGGTCGTCCATCACCACCCGGCTGAAGAGCAGGCTCGCCTTGAGCTGCTCCAGGTCGTCCAGGCCGTTCAGGATGCGCTTGGTCGCCTTCACGGAGGAAGGCGACACGGCACAGATTTCGCGCGCCTTGTCCATCGCGGCGTCCATCAGCCGGTTGCCGGGTACCACGTCGTTGACGAACCCCAACCGCATGCCCGCCTCGGCACCCACGTGGCGCCCGGTCAGCATCATGTCCACCGCGGGCTTGCGCCCGATCTGCCGGCTCAGCCGCTGCACCCCGCCGGCGGCCGCGAACAGGCCCACCCGCACCTCCGGCAGGGCGAACGTCGCCGTCTCGGCGGCGATCACGATGTCGCAGGCCAGCGCCGTCTCGAAGCCGCCGCCCATGGCGAAGCCGTTCACCGCCGCGATAATCGGCTTCTCCAGGTCGAAGCGGGAGGAGAGGCCGGCGAAGCCGGAGGACGGCATGGTGCTGTTGCCCCCCTGCGCCGTGTATTTCAGGTCGTTCCCGGCCGAAAAGGCCTTGTCCCCGGCGCCGGTCAGGACCGCGACCCACAGGTCCGGATCCGCGGCGAAGTCATCCCAGATCCGCGCCAGCTCCCGGTGCATCGGCGCGTGCATCGCGTTGTGCACGGCGGGGCGGTCCATGGTGACGATCAGGATCGGGCCTTCGCGCCCGGTGGTGACGAATTCGTAGCTCATGTGCAGCTCCCCGTAGGCGGCCTCCGGGCGGCGGGTGTCCCGGCGGCGAAGATTCCGTGAGCGGGACGAGTGTCCCGGACCGCTGCCGTCCGGCACCGGCACGGCAGCCGCGTCATGACGGCCGCGCGGTGCAGCGCCGGATCCACCGGAACGGGTCGCCGCAAGACCCGCCGATGGCGCTCGCGGCCAGCCCGCGAGCCGCGTTCCCCGCGCTTCCGGGCCGGGGCATACCCGCTACAGGTCGAGGCCGGAGAAGAACTGGCGCGTATTCTCGGCCAGCCCGTCGAGGAAATAGCCGCCCTCCTGCACGACCAGCACCGGCACGCCGATATCGCGCAGCGCGGATGCCATGCGGGCGAACCCCCCCGAGCTCAGCGCCACCTGTGCCTGCGGGTCCTCCCGGTAGGTGTCGAAGCCCAGCGGCACCACCAGCACGTCCGGCCCGAACAGCCGCACCGCCCGGATCGCCTCGTCGAGGCGCTCGAAGAACACCGCCTCGGGCGAGCCGTGCGGCATCGGCAGGTTGATGTTGTAGCCGTAGCCGGCCCCGGCGCCCCGCTCGTCCTCGAAACCGGTGACCACCGGATAGAAATTGGTCGGGTCCGCGTGGATGGAGACGTACAGTACGTCGCTGCGTTCCCAGAAGGTTTCCTGGATGCCCTGGCCGTGGTGCATGTCCGGATCCAGGATCGCCACCCGGGGGAACCGCTCCTGCAGGACCGTGGCCGCGATCGCCGCGTTGTTGAGATAGCAGAAGCCGCCCGCGGCGTCCGGCCTCGCGTGATGCCCGGGCGGGCGACACAGCGCGTACGCGCCGCGTTCGCCGTCGATCAGGACATGCGCGGCGGACACCGCCGTCTGTGCCGAGTAATAGGCCGAGATCCAGGTGTGCTCGCCGATCGGGCTGCTGCCGTCCGCCAGGTAGCGGGCGGCCTCCGCCAGGAGGCCCCGCAGCGGGTTCGGCGAACGCACAAACACGTTCGACAGCACTTCCCCGCCCCACTCCTCGGGCCAGCGGCGGTGGGCCGATTCCAGGAACCGCAGGTAGCCCAGCTCGTGCACCGCGGCGATCGGCCGCATGCCGTGATCCGCCGACTCGATCAGCTCGATCCCGAGCGATTCCAGGCCTTCGCTGATGCCCTCGGTGCGCTGCGGGATCTCCTGGGGCTGGCGCATCTGGCCGCGGGTGAAATAGGTGCGCGGGTGATGCCGGTTCTGCGTCGGGTGGAAAAACGCCTTCATGACTGCTCAGTGCCTCGCACGTCACGGGAAAATATTGGCCGCTCGTGCATGCGGCCGCACCGAAGGACGATACCAGCATTCGCGGCCCCGGCGCATGCCGGCCGCCTCTCGCCGGCGGGGACGGCCGGGACTGCCGCGGCGCAGCCCCGATGGCCGCCGGCGCGGGTGCGATCCCCGTCAGGACGCCCCGGCAGGGGCGTGCAGGCGCGCGAAAAAGGGCGCCGGTGCGGGAGCTTGACCGGCATCAACATCCCGAGCGGAACGCCGCGCTAGCATTGTCCCGCAACGGGCGGTGAGAACCGCGGGCCAGGGGAGCGCCAGACTCGCATGTCGCGGACATACCAGCGCAGCACAGCACGATCGGGAGCCACAAAGAGCCCCCTTTGCGCATGTCTCCTGGCGCTCGGCTTCCTGTTCGTCCTGAACGCGAGCGTGGCGGCCGCACGGCAGCCGGCCGGCTGGACACCCCGTTACGTCCGTGCCAGCCGCGTCATGGCCGACCTGCATCTCATGGCCACGGCCGACTCTTCGGGAGAGCCGGCACACTGCTGCCTGAAGAACACCTGCATCAACCCGGCGGTGGCCGGGCCCGCGATCCTGAACGGGCGCGACCTCACGCCGCGGGATTACCGCTCGTCCCCCGCCGGCACGTATCCGGCCCTGCCCGCGCGAAGCCGCGTCACGGGGCTTCGCGCGCGCGTTCCGGATCGACCCCGGGAAGGGCCGGCCGGTCCTCCCGTATATTTCGCCACCGCCCGCTTTCGGCTATAGGCCCCGTCCCGCGGGGTTGCCGCGGCCGGCCCTCACCGGCGTACCGATACGGCCCGACTCGTTCGGACCCCGGGGTGCCGGAACCGGGCAGGCTCCATCCCCCGCGATCCGTTCGTACCCGGCCCCGCTGCAGGCGGGGCCGGCAGGCGGGAGCCAGGTAATCCATACCATGCGCCCGCACCTTTACCGACAGGGGAATGCCGAGGGCATTCCAAATCAGGGAGCATGAACCATGAACAAGCGCACCACGAGAGCACTACTGGGAGCCACCGCCCTGGTCGTCGGCAGCCTCACGGCGACCGGCGCCATCGCGGCCGCTTACGGCCCCGGCATGATGCAGGGGACCCAAACCGTGGCCCAGGACACTTCGGGCAATGGTAGTCCGGGGGATACCTGGAACGGCGACGGCATGGGTCCGGGCATGATGGGAGGCTACGGCATGCCGGGCGGTTACGGCCCCGGCTACGGAGGCCACTATGGCCGGGGTTACGGCCCCGGTTACGGCTACCACATGCGCTACGGCATGGGTCCCGGCATGGGCTATGGAATGGGCCCGGGGATGATGGGCGGCTACGGCATGATGGGCGGTGCCGGGATGATGGGCGGTGCCGGGATGATGGGCGGCTACAACCCGGCCCTCGCCGGCATCCTCGATCTCAGCTCCGCCCAGCAGAAAAAGATCGAGTCGATCCAGCAGGACTTCGCGAAGAAGCAGTGGGGCCTGATGCAGGGCATGCACGCGCAGATGCAGACCCTGTGGCAGCAGCGAAGGTCCGACGAGATCGACGTCGACGCCACCATCAACGCGGTCAAGGGCATGCAGGCGAGCCAGCTCCAGATGCTGCGCAACCGCCTGGAGACCCGGAAGAAGATCCGTGCGGTGCTGACCAAGGAGCAGCGCAAGAAGCTCTCCGAGATGCGCCGCTGGGGCTGGTAGTCACGGCGAGAGGCGCCGGTCGCACCGGCGGCCGGCGCCTCCACAGCTCGGGTCGGACCCGGGTCGCCTTTCACCATCACGGCCGGATTGTCTCGGGCGCCAGCTGGTCGTTGGGCTCTCGCGACCCGCGCCCGCATGGCAGCCCGTCCCCGGGCCCGCTACCGGTGCGGAAAGCGCCGGAAATCGGTGCCCGACGCGCGAGTGCCTGGCCTTTAGGGATGGAATTCCTTGCGATCGAGCCATGCCACGCTCGCGATGACAGGCGGCCATCCGGCTTGCCGAAGCCGGTCCGCGGGCCATAGCCGAATCATGCGAATCGCGCCGGTTTGCTTGAGTGATGACGCGCCGCATGGGGGGACATGCGAGTCGGGGACCTTGCTTTGTCGAGCGGGCTGGCGGTTGCCAGCGTCGCCCTCGCGCCTCCGGCACGTGCGGCGCACCGGGTTTCGCTGCATCGGTACCCAAAGAGGACCGAACGGGCCGGCAGGCTGGTTCGACGGGACACGGTCCGCTTCACTGGACGGCGGGTCGAGATCGCGGTGGTGGCACTCCAGCGCGACAAACCCGATACCAGCAGCTCGGTCCACAGAAGGGTCGATCCAACCCTGATCGTACCGGCCGGGGCCACGCTGCGCTTCCTGCTGGCCAATGCCGACGGCGGGATGGCGCACGGGCTCGAAGTCACCCTGCGGCCGTCGCCCTACCCGCGCCAGCCCGCGCTGCCGCTTTCGCCGTCGCGGCCCGTCCATGGGAAAACCCTGGCCGGCACGCGCGTCGTCGCATCCCGCCAGGGCCACCCGGAGAGCTTGGATCTGAAGAAATCCGGCTGGTTTACTCTCGATCCGGGCATCTGCTACTACGCCTGCCCGGTACCCGGGCACGCCCGCAAGGGCCTGCCCGGTAAGCTCGTATCAAAGGGCGATGACCCCGGCGGTCCGTATCCGCCGGGGAAGCAGGTCGCTGCCTCAGGGACGCTGCACCTGCACCGTCACCCAGCGATCGTGCATCGGGCTGACCCGCACCGTCTCTCCCGGACGCAGACAGCGATGGATGCTCATCTGGTGGTTGTCGACGATCTCGATC
>Ga0209921_1000054_pt1 | contig 46956 bp, 38 predicted proteins | sample SalPonF2_C_D2_MG_FD_185730 | JGI IMG/M metagenome (GOLD analysis project Ga0209921, IMG submission 185730) | Salt pond soil microbial communities from South San Francisco under conditions of wetland restoration - Salt Pond MetaG SF2_C_D2_MG... ...
GTTCGACAACACCACCGGCACCCACTCCGACGGCCTGCAGACCGACGACCAGTTCAACATGTGGAACGGCTCGCTGTCGCAGTACAACTGGAAGCTGCTGGGCAAGAAGGAGATGTACATCCCCTATGACAGCTATGCCCTGGAGCAGGACGGGCAGACGCCCAAGGACATCGTCCGGGCGCACCACATCAACCAGGACCTCGCCCGCTACGAGCTGCACCGGGTGTGGGTGGTCCAGGCAACCCTCAAGAAGGGCATCCGCGACATCTACAGCAAGCGGGTGTTCTACATCGACGAGGACAGCTGGAACATCGCCCTGGCGGACTGGTACGACAACCGCGGGGACCTGTGGCGCGTGGGCCAGGGCTACCTCAAGGACTTCTACGACATCCCGTCCACGAGCTACGCCCTGTACACCATCAACGACCTCACCTCGGGTCGCTACATCGCCATGAACATCAACAGCGGGATTCCCTCGGAAGCCAAGGAATACCCGGACTCGATGTTCACGCCCGCCAACCTGCGGCGCATCGGCGTCCGCTGATCCGCCAGAGGGGCGGGCGCCAGTGCGCCCGCCCCTTTTCTTCCTGCCCTTCGATCCCGCATGCCGTACCGGCACGAGGTGCGGGTGCGCGCTGCGCAGAAACCGCGGCCACGGCCCGGACCGTCTTGACGTGACCCCGCCTGCGATTTGATGGTGGTTACAGGGGGATGCAGCGAAATGCGCATCCCCCGTTTTGTTCTCCTCCCGTGAAATCGAGCAAGACGGAGCTCCCCATGACACGCATGAACCGGTACCTGGCACTGGGAAGTGCCGCGGTGCTCATGGCCATTGCCGTGGCGGCATCGGCCAAGGTCTCCAGGAGCAAGGCCGATGCGCTCGGCAAGTCCCTGACGCCGGTCGGCGCGAAAAAGGCCGGCAGCAAGAACGGCGTCATCCCGGCCTGGCACGGCGGCCATCCCAAGGCGTCGCGGCCACCGGAGCCGCACTTCCTGAACAACCCGTACAAGAACGACAAGAAGCGCTTCACCATCACCCACGGCAACTACAAGAAGTACGCCAAGCATCTGACCCCGGGCGAGATCGCGCTGCTGAAGCAGTACAAGGGTTTCCGGATGAACGTCTACCCGACGCATCGCCCCGCCTCCTACCCGAAGCAGGTCTACAAGTGGACCCGTTACAACGCCCTGCACGCCACCCTGAAGGGACAGAACGGGGTGCGGCATGCCGCCATCGGGTTTCCCTACCCGATCCCCGGCAACGGCGCGCAGGCGATGTGGAACCACTCCCTGGGCTGGCACTATCCGCACTCGGTGCTCGAGCACTACGACAAGGCCATCGTGTCCCAGAGCGGCAGCTTCTACCGCGTGGGCCTGAACATCCGGCTCAAGTTCGTCTACAACAACCTCAAGTCCACCCCGAAGAAGGTGGCACAGATGAACCCGCCCATGTACGTGTACTTCCTGCAGCACGTGAATTCGCCGGCCCGCCTGGCGGGCCAGGTGCTGCTGGTCTGGGAGCCGATCAACCAGAAGGCCCACAAGCGCAGCGCCTGGATCTACAACCCGGGCCAGCGCCGCGTGCGCCGGGCGCCCAACGTGGCGTTCGACAACACCACCGGCACCCACTCCGACGGCCTGCAGACCGACGACCAGTTCAACATGTGGAACGGCTCGCTGGAGCAGTACAACTGGAAGCTGCTGGGCAGGAAGAAGATCTACATCCCCTATGACAGCTACAAGCTCGAGCAGCACGACGTGAAGCCGCACCAGCTGATCCAGGCACACCACCTCAACCCGAAGTACCTGCGCTACGAGCTCCACCGCGTCTGGGTGGTCAAGGCCACGCTGAAAAGCGGCATCCGGGATATCTACAGCAAGCGGGTGTTCTACCTCGACGAGGACAGCTGGCAGGCCGCCGTGGTCGACTGCTACGACAAGCGCGGCAATCTCTGGCGCGTCCAGCAGGGCTACCTGAAGGACTACTACGACATCCCCGAAACCGGCTACGCGCTGACCTCGATCAACGACCTGTCCTCGGGGCGCTATATTGTCTCCAACCTGGACAACGAGCACGGCCCGGCCCGGCCCGAGAAGTACTCCAAGTCGAAGTTCGCGCCCTCCTCGCTGAGGCGCATGGGCGTGCGGTGACCGGCGACCACCCGGTTCGACCGTAATCCACGAGGAAGGGCCGCCCGCGGGCGGCCCTTTCGCTTGCCGGTCTTCCGGAAGGCATTGTCAGGCCTCGGCGGCCGCCCGTGCCCCCGTGGCAAGGCGCGACGAGGGAGTCGTAGCGGCGCTGCACGACCGACGCGCCTGCCGGCCGCGGCCGCGATCGTGCCGGCTACTCCAGCCCGGCCTGCTTGAGCATGTAGTTGACCGCCGCCGTGATCTCGGCATTGGTGTAGCTCGGGTGACCGCCACGCGGCGGCATGGCCTTGAAGCCGTTCTCGGCGTGATGGTAGAGCGTCTGCTTGCCCTTCTCGAAGCGTGGCTTCCAGTCCTTCTTGCTGCCGATCTTGGGCGCGCCCAAGGCGCCGGTGCCGTGGCAGGTGGAGCAGGTATTCTGCACCACCTGCTTGCCGCTCAGCTGCTTGTGCTGACTCGACCCGGCCGCCGCCTGTTTCTGCGGCTTTGGTGAGGGCGGCTGGCTCTTGCCGGCGACATAGTCTTTTCCGATTGGGGCGATCCGCTGCTGGATCTGGGCCTTGGTCGTCTGGTCGACCGACGGCGTTCCGCCGGAGAGGCTCACGATTACCTTGGCGATGATCAGCAGGACGACGGCGAATGCCATCATTGCCCCCAGGAATACCAGAAGACGACGCACCGACTTGGCTTCGGACTCGGTCACCTTGATTCTCCCCCTGTGTTCTTATGAGCCCCGGCGGGGCAACGGCCCACCCCGGAGCGGTCATCGACGGCTCCCGCATGTCGCGGCCGGCAGATGAAGCGGATGGATGCCCGAATATACCAATCTTCCAGAAGGTATTGCCATGTCTCAGAGCCGTGGTGCGCTCCGTCCCCATTGCACCGACCCGCGCCGCCGGACTCGCACCGCAAACGGGCATCCACGCACCCTCTCCGCGCCGCCGCGGTGCACGGCCGCGCCGCGCCCGCTGCGCCAACGACGCGCCGGCACGCGGCATCCCGCGCAACGGCAGCATGCCCTGCCCTGGCACGCGAATTGCTACATAATCGCCGGAGCCAATCGCTTCGGGAGAACGCGACATGTCCATCTCACTGCGCACCGAAACCGCTGGCCGCGGGCGGCCACTCGACGGCCGGCGAATCGCCATGCCCCGTGACCCGCGCCTCGACATGCTTGCCGCGGCCCTGGAGCACCGCGGCGCGACCCTGCTCCGCTGCGCGCTCAGCGATACCGTGGCCAGCGCCGATGCCGGCGCGGTACACCGTTGGCTGCAGGAGCTGCTCGACCGGCCGCCCCACTGCGTGGTGCTGCTCTCTGCGGACGGGCTGCGGGCGCTGGTCATGCGGGCGCTCGAACTGGGTATGCTCGCGGCGTTCTGCGAGGTCCTCGCAGGCGCGCGGGTGGTCGCGGGGGGCGACGGTACCGCGGGCGTCCTGCACGGCCTGGGCGTGTCCGACTCGCTGTGCCCCGGGACCCGCGGCGTCTTCCACGGATTCCCCGACGGCGCCCGGGTCGCCATTCAACTCTCCGGTCGGCGCGAGGACTGGACGGTGGTGGAACGGCTGGCCTGTCGACGGCTGACCCTGAACACGGTGCTGCCCTGCGAGGCGGCCCCGGAAGAGGACATGCTGGAGACGCGGGCCCTGGTGGAAGCGATCGACCTGGGCGGTATCGACGCCCTCGTGCTCGGCCGCGCGGCGCAGTGGCGGTGCCTGATCGAGGTCGCCCGCGCGGCGGGCCAGCACCGGTCCCTGGTGGAAGGCCTGCGCCGAACGACGGTCGCCGTCACCAGCGCCTCCCTGGCCGAGCAGCTGCTGTCGACCGGTGTCGCCGCGGACATCGTGTGGATCGAGCACCGCTTCACCACCGCGGTGGTCGACGAGCTGACGCGACGCTTCCAGGCACCCGCCCCGGGGTAGATCCAGGGAGCCTGGCAGACGCCGCGCTGTCGACCGGATTCAATCGGACGACGGCACGAGCGCCCTCATGTAGACACGCTCGAAGCCGTGCTCGACGCACCGGTCTGTTTCGGCAAAACCGAGACGGCGGTAGATCGCGATGTTCGAGGACATTCCAACGTTGGTATAGAGCTCGAGTCGATCCAGCCCGAGCCGGCGCGCATGCCGGCGGGCGAGGCCGAACAGCCGCCGCAGCACGCCCCGCCCCTGCACCGCCGGCAGCACGGCGACGTTGTCCAGCAACAGGGAATCCTTCCGCGCGAGCATCACCAGGAAGCCGACGACCCCGTACCCCGGAAGCACCGCGACCCACACAACCCCGTCCGCGATCAGGCGCCCGTAGTCTGCGGACAACGGCTCCGGCTCGAAGCCGAGAACGTCGATCCACGGCTGGTAGGCAAGCCGCGCGCAACGCCGCACGGCGTCGACATCGCCCGCATCCGCCGCCCGGGTCCGCACCCCTTCCAGCACCGTCACAACCCTCTCGATCGGCCACCAACCCCGTCCACGGGGATGGACGAAGCGCCCCCCGAGCGATATTCTATCGCCCCTTGCGCCCGTAGCTCAGTTGGATAGAGCGTTGGCCTCCGGAGCCAAAGGTCGCAGGTTCGAATCCTGCCGGGCGCGCCAGCCATGCTCAGTTTCGACCTCCCCACGCGTATCTCACCACCTGGGGAGGTTTCTCTATGGACTCGAACCTCTGACGTCGTGATCATTCAGGGTTCGAGCCGAGCCCGGCACCAGCCGGGCGAGACAGCGGCGGAGCGCCAGCGACGCCGGCCCGCAGGGCGAGGCCGAAGGCCGAGCAATCCTGCCGGGCGCGCCAGTCACTCTCGCCGTGATCTGCCGGGCCCTGACGTGCTCCAGGTGTCGGGGAGATTGCGGACTCGAACCTCTGACACTTCTCTCGAGCCGGGGCAGGTAACAGGCATCGCGGTGGCTGGCGCGGGCGCTCGACCAGCGGCGTGCATTTTGGCATGCTTGTGCCGGCCGCGGCTCCGCTCCCGGACCCGCCCGATCCCGGGCGATGCCGGGCGATGCCGCTCCGATCGGCCCACGTTGTCCACGCGCGTTCCGCTCTCCCGCTGAACCCCGGGCCAGGCCGGACAGCGGAGCATGCCGTCGAGCGCGGGAACCCGCCCGCGAACCGGAAGTCACACAAGGCCCATGCGTTCGCTTCCCATGCCACCGGCGGGCGAGGTATTCGCCCTGCTGGACAATTCGCGCGACTCTCACGGGGCGGGCGGCTCGCTGCTGTTCACCCGTCCGGTCAGCGAAGTGCTGTGTCACGACGGACGCCGGCTCGAATCGGCGCTCGCACGGCTCGACCGGCTGCGACGACAGGGCCTGCACCTGTGCGGCTATGCCTCCTACGAGGCGGGATACTTCGTCGCCGACAAGCCGGCATTCGAGTTTGTGGGGCACGGGAAAGCCACCACGCCGCTGCTTCACTTTTTTGCTTTCGCCGAGCGACACGACCTCACCGGGGACGAGGTGGGCCGGTTTCTGGAGCGCCTGCCCGCCGACGACGCGCCGGTCGCGATCGACAGCCTCGCGCTGAACATGAGCAAACGCGATTACCTGGACCGCGTCGCGGCGATCCGCGACTACATCCACGCGGGCGAAACCTACCAGGTCAATTTCACCCTCAAGTACCGGTTCCGGTACCAGGGCAGCCCGAGCCGCCTGTTCCGGCGGCTGCGCGATCGCCAGCATGTCGAGTACGGAGCCCTTCTGCAGTTCCCGGAGTTCACCGTGCTGTCGCTGTCACCCGAGCTGTTCCTGCGCAGGCGGGGCAGCCGTCTCGAGTCCAGGCCGATGAAGGGGACCTGTCCCAGGGGCCGGGACGAACGCGAGGATGCCGCTATCGTCGCGGCGATGCGTCGCGATCCGAAGACGCGCTCGGAAAACGTCATGATCGTCGACCTGATCCGCAATGACCTCGGCCGGGTGGCAGAGCCGGGAACGGTGTCGGTAGACGACCTCTTCGAGATCCAGACATTCGACAGTCTCCACCAGATGATCTCGACCGTCCGTTGCTCGGTCGGACGCGATACGACGTTTGCGAGTGTATTCCGGCAGATGTTTCCGTGCGGATCCATCACCGGAGCACCCAAGCTGCGCACGATGCAGATCATCGAGGCGCTGGAGGTCGAGCCCCGCGGCGTATACACGGGCACCATCGGTTACCTCGGGCCGGACGACGACTTCTGCCTCAACGTGCCGATCCGGACCTGCATCGCCCACCCGGACGGGCGCGCCGAGATGGGCGTGGGCGGGGGCATACTCGCTGAGTCGGATCCCGATGCGGAGTACGACGAGTGCCTGCTCAAGGCCCGCTTCCTGACCGGCCTGAACTCGGGCTTCTGCCTGCTGGAGAGCATGCGCTTCGTCGCCTCGAGCGCGAGCATCCCGCGGCTCGCGGATCACGTTGCCCGGCTGGGCGCGTCAGCCCGCCCGCTGCACTTCCGGTTCGACGAGCACGCGGTGCGCCGCGCCCTCGCGGATGCCACCTCAGGGCTCGGCGGCGATCACAAGGTCCGGCTCCTGCTGCACGCGGACGGCCGTACGGAAGTGAGCACGCAGGCGCTGGCGCCCCGCCGGGAACACGCCCCAAGGCCCCGCGTGGACGTCGCGGCGATCCGAACCCGGCGACGGGACCTGCTGCTCCAGCACAAGACCACGGAGCGCCACGCGTACGAACAGGAGTACCGCGAGCACGCGGAGGGGCTCGGCGCCTACGACGTGCTCTTCGTCAACGACGCCGGCCGGGTGACCGAGGCCAGTCGCCACAATCTCTTCGTCGAGAAGGACGGGCGCCTGGTTACGCCACCCGTGAGCGAGGGCCTGCTCGGCGGCGTCGAGCGCCGGGCCCTCATCGACGCACACGGTGCCGGCTGCGAGGTACGGCCGCTTGCACCGGACGAGGTGCTGTGCGCGGATCGGCTGCTCCTCACGAACGCCGTGCGCGGCGTCGTCGAGGTCGAGCTGAGCGAGCAGGCCCGGGCGGCCCTGGGGGCAGTAGCGGCCTAGGCCGGGCCGCATCGCCGCCCCGCGCGAAGCGCTCCGCGACAGTCAGACCGGCAGGTACCGCTCCCGTACCTCGCGCCGTGCCAGCTTGCCGGTGGGCAACCGCGGCAGCTCGTCCACGAAGTCGATCTGCTTCGGCAGCTTGTAGCGCGCGAGCGATTCAGCGGCGAACCGCAGCAGCTCGTCGGCCAGCTCCGGGGACGACGCCACGTCCTCCAGCGGCTGCACCACCGCCTGCACGCGCTCGCCCCACTCCTCGTCCGGCAGGCCGAAGACCACCACGTCCGCCACCTTGGCGTGCTGGTGCAGCACAGCCTCGATCTCGGCCGGGTAGATATTCACTCCCCCCGACAGGATCAGGTCGCTGCGACGGTCGGACAGGAACAGCCAGCCATCCTCGTCCACGTATCCCATGTCGCCGAGCGTGAGCAGCTCGCCGCGGAACGCGGCACGGGTCTTGTCCGGATCCCGGTGGTACGCGACCGGTCCCTGGCTGGGCAGGAAGTAGACGACGCCCACCCGCCCCGCGGGGAGCTCGTTGCCCTCGGCATCCAGCACGAACACCTGCGAGCCCGGCCACGGACGGCCGACGGTGCCCGGCCGGGCCAGCCAGTCTTCCGGCGTGACGTAGGTGCCACCGCCCTCGGTCCCGCCGTAGTACTCGTACAGGACCGGACCCCACCACCGCATCATCTTCCGCTTGGTCTCCACCGGGCAGGGGGCCGCCCCGTGCAGGACCACCCGCATGCTGGAGAGGTCGTGCCGCTCCCGTCCGCCCCGCGGCAGCTTGAGGAGACGGTGGAACATGGTCGGCACCATGTGGGTGTTGTCGACCCGGTAGCGCTCGACGCGCGCCAGCGCGCCTTCGGGAGTCCACTTGTCCATCAGCACCAGGGTGTGTCCCAGGTGCAGCGCCCGCATTCCGATGCGCCCGGGCGCCGCGTGATACAGCGGCCCCTGCACGAGGTGGCAGCCGTCCCCGGGGGTGAGCCCGTACATCCGGCGCGCCATGTCCCGCGCACGTACCAGCGGCTCCTCGGGAGCCACGCCCTTCAGCGGACGACGCACGCCCTTGGGGCGGCCGGTGGTACCCGAGGTGTAGAGCATCAGCTCGCCGGCGCGGCGGCCCTCCGGCTCGTTCTCCGGCTGGCCCTTCAGCAGGGTCTCGTAGCCGGCGAAACCCTGGATGCTGCCGCCCTCCGCGAAACAGGCGCTGCCGGCGAGACCGGCCCGTGCGGCCGCCTCGCGCGCGACTGCGCCATGGCGCGGGTTGCTGATGAAGAGACGGCTGCCCGAGTTTTCGAGGATGTAGGCCACCTCGGGCGCGGTCAGGTGGTAGTTGATGGCCGTCATGTACAGGCCGATCTGCTGGGTGGCCATGAACGTTTCCACCCACGCCGGGCTGTTCGGCAGCAGCACGGCGACCATGTCACCCTCGACCAGGCCGCGGGCGCGCAGGCCGTGTGCGAGGCGGTTGGCACGCGCGGCGAGCTCCGCGAAGCTCACGCGCTCGTGCTCCGGCGTGACCAGTGCGGTGTCCGCGGGCTTGCGCCGCGCCCACTGCCACATGCCGATGGTGTCCATGGCTCCTCCCGCCGCCCCCGCGGGCCCGCCCTAGAGGTTGGACTTGTGCTGGGCGCCGTCCACGGACACGCAGGTCCCGGTAACCCAGCCGGCGCGCTCGGAGGCGAGGAACACGGCCACGTCGGCCACCTCCTCCGGCGTGCCCATGCGCCCCCAGGGAATCCGCGAAAGCACCGACTGGTACATATCCGGGGCATTGCGGTGGACGCGATCCCACACCCCGCCCTCGAACTCGATCGAGCCCGGCGCGATGGCGTTGACGCGGATCCGCTTTGGCCCCAGCGATACCGCCAGGTTCTTGGAATAGCTTAGCAGCGCCGCCTTCGCCGCGGAGTAGGGCGCGGGTGAGCCGCCCACCTCGAGCGCGGCGATGGACGAGACGAACAGGATGCAGCCGCCGCCGGCATCGCTCATCCACGGGATGACCTTCTCCGCCGCCCGCACCGAGGCCATCAGGTCCAGCCGGACGTTGGCCTCCCAGGCCTCGAGCCCGGAGCCGGCCGCTCCCAGGGCAGAGACGTTGTTCACCAGGACGTCGATCCCGCCCAGCCGCGTGCGGGCCTCTTCCAGGAAGCCGTCCAGCGCCCGCGGGTCGCCCACATCCGCGGCACTCGCGAATACGCTCACGCCGCGCTCGCGGAGCGCCTGCGCCGCCTGTTCCAGCGGGCCCTCGCTGCGGGCGCAGATGGCAACGTCCGCCCCCTCGTCGGCCAGGCCGAGCGCGATGGCCCTGCCGATGCCCCGGCTGCCGCCGGTGACCACCGCCTTGCTCCCCTTCAGACCCAGATCCATGAGCACCTCCCGGGTTCGCGCCCGCCCGTTGCGAATAAGGCATTCGCGAAGCCCGCGGCAAGCCGGGGCTTCGCGAGCCAGGTGCGAACGCCCGATCCGGCCGAACCGACTCCGGACCCGCACCGCGGCCGGCGACGCTGAATGGTACCGGACGCATTATCAGGCGTCTTCTTCAGACGAGTCCACCGGGGGATGCGCGCCACCCGTCCGGCGCAGCCGGAGGCGCGCGCGTTCCCGTCGGTACGGTGCGTTCGTCCCGCGGGGGGATGTCCGGCAGGGAGGCGAGGTTCCCCCCCGGGAGGCGTGCCCTTGCTCGAGGCCGGCGGATCCGCCGGCTCCGGGCCGGGGAGCGCGCTGCACCCCGGGGTAAGCGTCCACGCCGGACCCCACGATGCGGATGGAGCACGGCGGCGCGGCAGATCCGATCCCCGATGCCTGATGCCCGGCGATGCGGGGCGGGGCCGGAGGCTCCCCCGGCACCGCCCCGGTTCGCCCGGGCCGGGCTCAGGCGGCCGGCTCGCTCGCTTCCGGCCTCGCCATGGCGCCCGGCTCCTTCGGGAAGAGGAAGTAGGCCAGCGCCGGCAGGAGCACGAGAGCGCCCACCATGTTCCAGAGGAACATGAAGGCGAGCAGCAGTCCCATGTTCGCCTGGAACTGGATGGGCGAGAATACCCAGGTCGCCACGCCCAGCGTCAGGGTCGCGCCGGCGAACAGCACCACCCGCCCGGTGAAGCGCAAGGCCCCATAGTACGCTTCCTGCAGGCTCCGGCCCTGGCGCAGGTAACTCAGGGTCACGCTGAGGATGTACAGGGCATAGTCGACCCCGATGCCGACCCCGAGCGCGATGACGGGCAGGGTCCCCACCGTCACCCCGATCCCCAGGAACACCATGATCACCTCGGCGAGGATCGAGGTCACGCCCAGCGGGATCAGCGCAGCCAGTACCGCCCGCCAGGAACGCAGGGCGATCCAGCTCAGCAGCAGCACCGCCGCGTAGATCAGCACCAGCATCTCCCGCTGGGCCTTCTCCACCGCGATGTTGGTCGCGGCCTGGATGCCGGCGGTTCCGCCCGCGAGCAGGAACTTGACCTGCTTGGTGTTGTGCTTGGCGGCGTAGCCCTGCACGTGGTCGACCACGCGCGACAGCGTGGCAGCCTTGTGATTGGCCAGGTAGACGTACAGCGGCACGAACGAGCAGCGGAAGGAATTGTAGTAGCGCGTGCCGTAGGCGGCGGCGAACTGCTGCACCTCGCCCAGGTCGGCGTTGTTGGGCGTCAGCCCGTACCACTTGTAGCTGCCGTCGTTGTAGGCGACGTCGAGGCGCTTGCTGAGGTGGGCCAGGGAATCCGTGGACTGGACTCCTTCCAGCTGCTCCAGCCGCCAGGACAGGCTGTTGACGCGGCTGAGGACGGAATAGTGCTGGCAGTGCCGGCGCGGCGTGGTCACCATGACGATGAACAGGTCGGAGCTGGCGGCGTAGTGCTTGTTCATGTACGCCAGATCGCGGTTGTAACGGGAATTCGGCCGCAGCTCCGGCGCCCCGCTCCCGAGATCGCCGACCTGCAGATGCTGGCTGATGACGAGGCCGCCGGCGGTCAGGATGATGCCGCCGATCACGGCGGCGGTCGCCCAGCGCGGCTCGGTGAACTTGCGCAGCGCACGCCAGATGCGGTCCTCCGTGCCGCCGCCCCCGGTATCCTCCTTCAGGCTCCGGCGCGCCGCGCCGGAACTGACCCCGACGTACGAGAGCAGGATCGGCAGCAGCATGAGGTTCGTGATGATCAGCATCGCCACGCCCACGCTGGCCAGGATCGCGAGATCCCGGATGACCGGGATGTCGATCACCAGCAGCACCGCGAATCCCACGGTGTCGGCGAGCAGCGCGGTGACGCCCGCGGCGAACAGGCGGCGGAAGGTGTAGCGCGCCGCGACGACCTTGTGCGTGCCCCGACCGACGTCCTGCAGGATGCCGTTCATCTTCTGCGAGCCGTGGCTCAGGCCGATGGCGAAGACCAGGAACGGCACCAGCACGGAATAGGGGTTTATGTGATAGCCGAGCGTGGTGACGATCCCGACCTGCCAGATCACCGCCACCAGGGAGCAGGAAAGGACCAGCACGGTGCTGCGCCAGCAGCGCGTGTACCAGAGCAGCAGAACGACCGCGATGCCCAGGGCAATGAAGAAGTAGAGCACCACCTGCTGCACGCCGTCGATCAGGTCGCCCATCAGCATGGCGAAACCGGTCACGTGGACCCGGATGTCGCCATGGTCGTACTTCGCCATGATGCGATTGAAGCGGTGAGCGACCTTCTGATAGTCGACGGGCTCGCCGGTTTTCAGGTTCTTGCTGAACAGGGGCACGTCGATCACGCTCGACTTGAAGTCGGGCGAGACCAGCTTGCCGACGATCGTGGAGTGGAGGACGTTGGTCTTGACGCGGGTCAGGCTCTTGGCCGAGCCGTCGTAGCTTTCGGGGATCACGGGTCCGCCGTTCAGGCCCCCCTGGCTGACCGTGAGCCACCGGACGCTCGAGCTCCACAGCGACTTGACGTACGCGCGGTGCACGTTGGGCATCGTGTAGACGTCGTGGTGGATCTTCCGGAGCGTGCTCAGGTAGTGCTTGTTGAAGATCGTGCCCCGGTCGGTCGAGACCGCCACGCGGATCACGTCGGTGGTGCTCGCCAGGTCGTCCCGATGATGCCGGAAGTTGACCATGAAGGGCTGCGAAGTGGGGATCATGCGATCGAAGCTCGCATTCACCTGCGCCCCGGTCGCCTGATACGCGAGGAAGACGGTGGCGAGCACGCACAGCGTGATCACCAGCCAGCGGTTGTTGAACAGGATCCGTTCGAGCAGGTTGCCCGATTTCGGATCAAAGTCCTCCAGCCGCGAGATAACCGGCTGACTCTCGACTGTTTCAGTACGCATGCTGCGCCTCGCCGATCGAGACCTCAGGAAAAGATGATTCGCCGCAAGCCGGCGCTCAATTCGGAAGCGAAACCCGGCTCACGCCGTTGCTGCCGGTAATCACCAGGTGGCCGTCTGCCGTTTCGACCATGCCCGTGACCGGCTGCCCGACATTCATGATCTGCTTGAAGCTCTTGCCGCCGTCGTGGCTGGCGAAGATCTCGCCCGCCACGTCCGCCAGCAGGATCGTCCCGTTCTTCAGGCGGGTCGTGGCCGAGAAGTTGGTGCTGGACTCGACCTTGACCTTCTGCCAGTTCTGGCCGCCGTCGCCGGACCAGTAGGCGGTGCCGGTCATGCCATAGAGCACCACGTCCTGCGGGCCGCCCTTGACGATCCCGAAGTAGGTGTACTGGTAGGGTGTCTGCAATGGCGTGAAGTTGTCCTCGCCATGCGCGCTGGTCTGCACGAACCCGCCCTCGCCGGCGAGCAGTATCCTGCTGCCCACCGCCTGGACGGCGTAGATGTTCCGGCCGTACAGGTGCCAGCCCTTGCCGGCATTCAGGTGCTCCTGCCACGGCTGCCAGGTCTTGCCGCCGTCGGTGGTCCGATAGATGCTGTTCCAGGCCCCGACGACGTAGCCGTCCCGGGCGCTGGTGAAGTGCAGGCCAAGCAGCGGCCGCTCGGGGCGTGCCTTCGCCAGGGTCTCGGCCTTCTTGAGCGCCTGCTTCGCCGCATCCGACGTCCCGCTGGCCGCCCGGGCCTGCTTCAGGACCAGCTGTGCGGCCGTCAGGCCGTCGAGCTGCTCGGTCCAGGTCTTGCCGCCGTCGGCGGTGTGCAGGACCACCCCGTACTGTCCGACCGCCCAGCCCTGCTGCGCGTTGACGAACTGCACGGCGGTCAGGGTGGGGCTGACCGGCACCTTGGCCTGGTGCCAGGTCTGGCCGTTGTCGTCCGACCATACGATGATCCCGTGGGTCCCCACGGCCACCACCCTCGACCCGGCGCGCGTGACGTCGATCATCAGCACGCGGGTGGGGTGCCGCGCCGGGATGGACGGCTCGCTGAGCTGGGCGTAGTACCCGCGGCTCTGGGGCGAGGCCGCCCGTGCCGGTCCCGCCACGGACGTGACGAGCAGGGCCGCCACGGCCGCCAGGAATACCGGAACGAAGCCCGCCCGTCTGGGCAAAAGAGACGCCCGGCAGGGGCGGGAAGCCCCTGCCGAGCGGACGCTTGCACGTGTCATCATTGCGCGCTTGCAGCAGCCACGTGGAAGGGATTGAACATGCTCTCCGGGAACGGCTTCGCCGGCTCGTGCGAGAACTGGTAGATCTCCTGGTTGTTCTGCGGCACGTACAGGTTCGCCGTCTTGCGGACCATGTAATGGGACCCGGTGTAGCGCACCTCACCCGTCTGGATGTTGTAGGTGCCCCACTGGGCGTTGTTGACCACCGCCGGGATGTCCGGCATCACGAAGGGCAGCGCCCACGTGATATGCCAGAGCTTGCCCTGCGAGTCGTAGTTGTCGCACCAGACGGTCTCGCCCGTGTCCTCGTCGAAGTAGTCGATGCGCGTCTTCTCGACCTCACGCTCGCCGGGCTTGAGGGTGCCCTTGACCACCCAGACGCGGTGAAGCTCGAAGCGGATGTACTTCGGGTTGAGGTAGTGCATGCCGTCGGGCATCAGGTCCTTGATCGGATGGGTCGGCACCAGGTTCTCGTTGTACGGGATGTAGAGCTCTTTCTCGCCAACGATCTTCCAGTTGTACCGGCCGAACGGACCCCAGTGCACGAAGGCCTCGTCGAAGAAGTTCACGCCGGAGACCACGAAGTCGGGCACGTCGTAGACCACCCGCGGCGCCTGGCGCATGCGGTGCTGCCCCACGAGATACTGCCAGCCCTTGATGTTGTTGTTGTTGCGCGTGTAGTGGTACAGCAGCAGTGCCTGGCCGTTGGCCGACGGCGGCTCGGTCGTGTGCTCCCAGCCCAGCTGGAACCGGCGCGGCCCCTTCATCCACTTCTCGCGATTGCCCTTGATGTAGTAGGGGTAGCGGTTGCGCACGAAGCCGGCGTTGACGAACTCGCGCTTGCCGTTGCTGGTGAAGATGTAGGCCGTGAACGGCTCGATGAAGCTCTGCCCGACCCACGGGATGCGCTGATTCCACTCCAGCTCGGCACCGTTCTTCGGGATCGGGAACGGCAGCCCGCCGTAACACCCGTCGATGCCGTTGCCGTTATTGATCAGCTTGCAGTTCTCCGCGTTCTGCCGGGTGTTCGCGTTGACCCAGTCCGGCGCCGCCGCGGTGCGGTGCGTGGGGTAGACCAGCATGTAGAACCCGGGATACTTCTTGAGCAGAGCGATCTCGCCGTTGGTGAGATGGTCCTTGTACTTCTCGTAGTTCTCACCCGTGATCTTCACGACCGGCTTTTCCTTGTTCAGGAACTCCGGGACCACCAGGTCGCCCTTCTTGTAGCCGGCAGGGACCTTGGTGTAGCCGCCGGTCCAGGCGGGGATCTTGCCATCCTTGCTGCCCGCCTTGATGCCGCCGAACGGCGTCAGGCTGTTGCCCAGCTTCGCCGCGTCCTGCTGCGACACCCCTGCCAGAGCCACGTTCATGGACAACGCCATCGCGACGGCGGCAGCCCCGACTCCAACACTCTTTAAAAGCTTGCAATTTACCATTTCGGCACCTCGTTACTGCGCTGTCGTCGCGCCTTTAAAAATCGTGACTTACGAAAATGCTGATGAAGTCGCGATCACCCATCGTGTTGGCGAACGACAGCTCCGGCGGCTGCACCGGGGTCATGTTCGAACCGTTGACGGGTGTCAGGAAGGAGCCGCTGTGGCCGATGTAGCCGTGGTACTCGATCCCGAAGTGGTAATTCACTGCGTAGTCGCCGTGCAGGCCGACCGTGAAATCACCGGCGTGCGAGGAGCCGCCGTTGAACACGCTGACCGTGGACGACCGCCCCTGGACGTTGTAGCCGACCCCGATGGGGACGCTGATGTCCAGCTGCGGCAGCACCTGGGTGTACTGCGGCGTAAACACGAGGCGCACGGCGGTGGCCGTGGGCGTGGTGTTCGGATCCAGCGCACCCGGGTTCTTGGTGATGCTCACCTTGTGATTCACCGCCACCGATGCGATCAGGCTGCCGCCGTCCCAGTACCTGCCCTGGTTCAACACCCAGATGTCGTTGACGTTCAGGTGCAGGGACTTGCCCACGGCATAGGCAGGGTTGCCGGAATTGTCGGCCGAGTTGGGCGCGATGAACTGCGGGTCGCTGACCAGCGGCGCGTTGGTGCGCATGGACAGCTCCGCGGCGACGTTGGTGCCCCACAGGGTGTGCGTCGCGGAGATGCCGTACATCCGGATGTTCTCCGGATAGACCAGCTGGTACTGGCCGACCTTGGCGATGCCGTTCTGTCCCGGCCCCGCATTGAGCCCCGGATAAAAGTAGAACACCGGCCCCTTGGCGTTGTACCGCGCGGCGTACGCCCCCAGGCCCCAGTTGCCGACATCCACGTTGACCTGCGCGCCGAACTGCGGCGTGTCCGGGGTCATGTCGTGCATGCGATAGAAGGCGGCGACGTTCGCGATGCTCGGCGGCCCCACCAGGAACGTCTCCGCGCCGGGGCCGAGGAAGTCGGCCGTGCTGAAGTAGCTTCCCACGCCCGGGAGCTTGTTCGGCTTCCAGCCCCAGGACGGCTGGAAGTAGGCGCCGACCTGGATGCCGCTGCCGAACGCCAGGCTGCCCACGATCTGCGGCACCGGCCGCACGATCTCCTTGACCTTGGCGTCGGGGTCGGCGTCGGCCTCGTTGATGTAGACGGGCCCCTGCGCGTTGGCGATGCCGTTCTGGCCGAAGAAGATCGTCTGCCCGTACAGGACGCTCTGCTGGCCGATCCGGATCGTGCCGTAGCCGTTGCTGCCCACGGCCGTGGAGTACTGCACGAAGGCGTCCATCAGGTCCGCGTTGCGCCCGTCCGTGACCCGCGTGGCATGCGGGAAGTGACGGTTGGACACGGTGTAGGCGTTGTACGTGTTCGGCGAGTCGTTCGCCGTGCTGTTGCTCCAGTACAGGGTGTCGAAGTAGCCGTGACCGCTCACCCGCATGGCGAAGTTGCGGTAGTGCAGATTGAACTCCGACAGCAGGTCGAAACGGTTGGATGCCAGTCCCTGCGCGAAATTGCGGTCGCCATCATCGAAGTTGACGTCGCTCGCCACCTTCTTGCTCGGCGTGTGCAGGCGGTACTTCTGGCTGAACTCCAGGTTGTTGTTCCAGGATATTCTCAGACCCGAAACATTGGTCGGTATCGTGGCCGCCTGCGCCGCCGTCGCCGAGAGCGCGATGCCCGCGGCCAGGCCGATGGCCCAGCAGGCCCGGCGTGCATTCCCCATGTGCTCCATTGCCTCTCCTCCCTACGACCGTCGGTAGGTTGCTTGTTGTCCGACGCTGTCGAGCCCCCGAGGACCTCTTGAGCGCCCTGCGCCCGCCGTCCAGTCCGGGCCTCCCGGTCCCGCCGACGAACGGTAAAAAGCGATTCGGCTTGTAATTCCAGTTGCAAGCTTGTGGCGCACTGGCCCGGTTCGACTGGCGAGACCGGCATATGCCGGAAACGGCTCGGCCGCGTGGGCCGTCAGGCCTTTCCGATTCCGTCGTCACTTCGAACCAGGGCTTGGCGCAAACCGCCGGAATACCATGCGTCCGCTGCGAGCACGTGGCCCCGGCATGTTCCGGGCACGGCTCCCCCTCGATGCGAACGGGCTCCCCTGCATTTGCGGGTCGCCACCGTAATCCTTGTCCTTGTATATACTTAGCGCAATTGTATACAGACAGCCTCTGTATACAACCAACAGGCCTAACTCTCGCCCGATCTCCGGGCCCTGTCAAGGCCCTGTTGTACAAAACAAACACCGCCGATCGGCACTCTTTTGTCTGTCCCTCGGCAAGACGGGCCGCGGCGCCACCGCACGGAGCCAGCCCCGGCGCGCCACACGCGCGCGGAATGGCTGTATGCAGGGCGACAGCGGAATCCGCGAACGCGCGGCGTCCGCTGTCGGGCCGGGCCGGGCCGGGGCGCGGGCAGCGTCGGACCAGGCGATTACGCCGCCGCCGCACGCAGTCCGCCGGGAGCCGGGCCGGGCGTCATGACCGGCTCTCCCGGTGGCTGTTGGCACGCGCGGGACCCTCATCCGCTCCCCTCGCCGGGGCCCGCCCTGACCCCGGCAGCCGCGTCCGACATTCTTCCGCCCACCGCCCTTTCTCCCCGGCCGATCACCGGCGGCTCCACCTCGTCGCGCCGCATTCAGCGCTCCCCGGCGTCGCGAGGCTCGAGGCGCCGTGCCGCCCACTGAACCATCGGGTACAGGCCTTCGCCGCCCCCGGAGACGTACTCAACCAACTGGGCCCGCATGCGGGGCTCCCAGAACGAACGAAAGTGGTTCAGCACCTCGGCGCGGGCGCGCTCCGGAGGATAGGCATTGAAGTAGGCCGCGATCTGGTTGGCCATGTGCACCATCTTTTCGTTTTGCATACGGAAATTCACCCTGCCTTGCGTCATGTGCCTACGCGGGGCTCGCCGGCCAGCAGCAACAGGTCCCCCCGTCGCCCCGCCTGCACCAGCGAAAGGTTCGCGCGGTGCGCGAGGCGAACCGCCAGCGCGGTCGGAGTCGACATCGTGCACAACACGCGTACCCCGCAGCGCGCTGCCTTTTGCACCAGTTCGAAGCTGCAGCGGCTCGTCATCAACACGAAACCGTCGGCGGAGTCCATCGACGCCCGGCTCAGCGCCCCGAGAAGCTTGTCGAGGGCGTTGTGCCGCCCGACATCCTCCCGGGAGAGCCGGATGCGCCCGCCGGGATCGGCGAACGCGGCCGCGTGCAGCGCACCGGAGACATCGTTGCCCGGCTGCCAGCCGCCGAGCATCGCGACTGCCCGCCGGATCGCCGCGGGCGCGATCACGGGCCCGTCCGGCAGCCACGGCATGGGTTTGATCGCATCACGCAGACTTTCCACGCCGCACAGTCCGCAACCGGTCGCTCCGGCCACCCGTCGTTCCGCGCGTGCAGCGTCGGCCGCGATCCCCTCGCGCAGGGTGATCCGCAGAACCAGCCCCTCCGGCAAGGCACCGATGCGCAGCCCGGTAATGTCGGCGGGGTCCCGCACCAGGCCCTCCGACCTGAGAAAGCCGTGCACGAAGTCCTCGATGTCCGCCGGACTGGCCAGCATTACGGCATAATCGCTGCAGTTCACCCGGAACGCCATCGGCACCTCTTCGGGCACGCAACGCTCGCCATGCCCCCGATGCCCCTGCCCGCCGGCGATCCCGAATCCGACGGTCCGGTGCATGGGCGGCACCGGGGCGGAGCTCCCGGTATCCGGAGGTGAAACCTCGCCGGACCGGCGTACCCGCCGAAGCGGCACGAGGGTGGCGGTTGCGTCACCCGCGGCCACGGCTCAGACCTGCCTCAGTCCTTCGGGGGCTTCCGCGGCCTTCGATCGCGATTCCGGAGCGGCCCTGTCCATGCGTTCACGGGCGTCCTCCGCCCGGCGCTGCCACTCCGAGGGAGTCTCGCTCAGGGCGACCTCCACCGCGGTGACCTTGTACTCCGGACACTCGGTGGCCCAGTCGGAGTACTCGGTCGTTACCAGGTTGGTGGCCGTCTCGGGGAAGTGGAAGGTCGTGTAGACCACCCCGGGCGCGACCCGATCGGTGATCTTCGCGCGCAGGGTGGTCTTGCCGATGCGACTGTTCACGGCGACCAGGCTTCCGTCGCGGACGCCACGCTGCTCGGCATCGTGCGGATGGATCTCCAGCACATCCTCGGCGTGCCAGAAGCGGTTGGCCGTGCGCCGGGTCTGCGTGCCGACATTGTACTGGGTCAGGATTCGCCCGGTCGTGAGCAGCAGCGGGAACCGGCGGCTGGTCCGCTCGTCGGTCGCCACGTACGGCGTCAGCATGAAGCGCCCGCGCCCCCTCACGAACGTCTCGCCGTGCATCACCGGCGTGCCCTCCGGATAGGTCTCGTTGCACGGCCACTGGATGCTTCCGAGGCGGTCGAGCTTCGCATAGCTCACGCCCCGGAAAGTCGGCGTGGTACGCGCAATCTCGTCCATGATCTCTCCGGGATGGCGGTAGCTCATGGGATAGCCCAGCGCATTTGCCAGCCGCTGCGTGATCTCCCAGTCCGCCAGGCCCGCGGGCGCCGTCACCACCTTGCGCACCCGGTTGATCCGGCGCTCCGCGTTGGTGAACGTGCCGTCCTTTTCAAGGAACGTGGATCCGGGAAGGAATACGTGCGCATAGCGCGCGGTCTCATTCAGGAACAGGTCCTGGATGATGACGCAGTCCATGTTCTCCAGGCCCTCGGCGATATGCCTGATGTTGGGGTCGGACTGGAGAATGTCCTCGCCCTGGATGTACATCCCCTTGAACGTTCCCGCGACGGCCGCGTCGATCATGTTGGGGATGCGCAGCCCGGGTTCCCAGTCCAGGGATACGCCCCATTCCTGTTCGAAGATCTGCCGCACCGACGAGTCGCCGACATGCCGGTACCCGGGGAGCTCGTGCGGGAAGGACCCCATGTCGCACGAGCCCTGCACGTTGTTCTGGCCCCGCAGCGGATTCACGCCGACCCCGGAGCGTCCGATATTGCCCGTGGCCATGGCCAGGTTCGCCAGGCACATCACCGTGGTGGATCCCTGGCTGTGCTCGGTCACGCCCAGCCCGTAGTAGATCGCGGCGTTGCCGCCCCCGGCGTAGAGTCGGGCGGCGCCCCGGATGGTCGCGGCGGGCACGCCGGTGATTTCGGCGACCGCTTCCGGGCTGTTCTCGGGACGCATGACGAATTCGCGCCAGGCAGCGTAGTCCTCGCCCTCACAGCGCTCGGCGACGAACTCGGCGTCCTCGAGACCCTCCTCCAGGATCGCGCATGCGAGGCCGTTCAGCAGAGCAACGTTGGTGCCCGGTCGGAGCTGCAGATGATGGTCGGCCTCGACGCGGGTCGAACGGACCAGGTCGATCCGGCGCGGATCGGCGACGATCAGGCGCGCGCCCTCGCGCAGTCGGCGTTTCATCTGGGACGCGAACACCGGATGGGCGTCCGTCGGGTTGGCTCCGATCACGAAAATCACGTCGGCCGATTCGACCGAGTCGAAGTCCTGGGTGCCGGCGGAGGTGCCGAACGTGGTCTTGAGACCATAGCCCGTGGGCGAATGGCAGACCCGGGCACAGGTGTCCACGTTGTTGGTGTGGAACACCGCGCGAGCCAGCTTCTGCACCAGGTAGGTCTCCTCGTTGGTACAACGCGACGAAGTGATCGCGCCCAGGGCGCCCGGCCCGTGCTCCTGGCGGATCCGCTCGATGCGCTCGACGGCGAACGCGATGGCCTCGTCCCAGCTCACCTCCCGCCAGGGGTCGGTGATCCGCTCCCGCACCATGGGCCGGGTGATCCGGTCGGGGTGATTGGTGTAACCCCACGCGAAGCGGCCTTTCACGCAGGAATGACCGTGATTGGCCTTACCGCCCTTGTAAGGCACCATGCGCACGACCTGGTCGCCGCGCATCTCCGCCTTGAACGAGCAGCCGACGCCACAGTAGCCGCAGGTGGTCACGACGGCACGTTCCGGCTGGCCGTGCTCGACCACGCTCTTTTCGATCAGGGTGGCGGTCGGGCAGGCCTGGACGCATGCCCCGCAGGAGACGCATTCGGAATCGAGGAAGGCCTCGCGCTGGCTGGCGCTGATGACCGAATCGAAACCGCGCCCCGCGACCGTCAGCGCGAACGTGCCCTGCACCTCTTCACAGGCCCGGACGCAGCGGGAGCACACGATGCACTTGGCGGGATCGAAGTCGAAATAGGGGTTCGATGCGTCGACGGGGGCGTCCAGGTGATTGGCGCCATCGAAGCCGTAGCGCACCTCACGCAGGCCCACCGCACCCGCCACGTCCTGCAACTCGCAGTTCCCGTTCGCCGAGCAGGTGAGGCAGTCCAGCGGGTGATCGGAGATGTACAGCTCCATCACGCCGCGGCGCAGACGTTCCAGCGCCGGAGTCTGCGTCCGCACTTGCATGCCGTCGGCGACCTCGGTGTGACAGGACGCCGGATAACCCTTGCGCCCCTCGATCTCGACCAGGCAGAGCCGGCAGGATCCGAAGGGCTCCAGGCTGTCGGTCGCGCAAAGCTTCGGAACGGTGATCCCCGCTTCCATCGCGGCGCGGATCACCGAGGTGCCTTCGGGCACCCGCACATCGACGCCGTCCACGGTGACGGCGACGGCACGTTCGCGGGTGCGTTCGGGCGTACCGTAATCGGTCTCATGCGTCACGTTCATCATGCCCCTCCGGAACCGTTTCAGCCCGTCGCCGCGGCCCTTGCGGTCCGCTTGAAATCCTCCGGGAAATGCCGCAGCGCGCTCCGCACGGGATAGGGGGTCAACCCGCCCAGTGCGCATAACGAGCCTTCCAGCATCACCTCGCACAAGTCTTCGATCAGCGCCAGATTCGCGTCGGTGTCGCGACCGGAGCGAATCCGGTCGAGCACTTCCACGCCACGGGTGGAGCCGATACGGCAAGGCGTGCACTTGCCACAGGACTCGATGGCGCAGAACTCCATGGCGAACCGTGCCTGCGCCAGCAGATCGACCGTGTCGTCGAATACCACGACCCCCCCGTGGCCGAGCATTCCCTCGCGTGCGGCGAACGCTTCGTAGTCGAGAGGCGTGTCGAACAGCGAGACGGGGAAATAGGCTCCCAGGGGCCCGCCCACCTGCACGGCGCGCACGGGACGTCCGGTAGCGGCGCCGCCGCCGAGGTCGTTGACCAGGTGCTCAAGGGTCGCACCGAAGGGCAGCTCGTAGAGACCGGGCCGCGCGACGTTGCCGCACAGCTGCACGGTAAGCGTGCCGCGGGATCGGCCGCTGCCAAGGCCGGCGTACATCTCCGGACCGTCCGCCAGGATCGCCGGCACCGTCGCGAGGGTGATCACGTTGTTCATGACGGTGGGGCATCCGAGCAACCCATCGAGGGCCGGCAGCGGGGGCTTGTAGCGGATCATGCCCCGCTTGCCCTCGAGGCTCTCGAGCAGCGAGGTCTCCTCGCCGCAGATATACGCGCCGGCACCGATGCGCAGTTCGACGTCGAACGCGCGTCCCGAGCCGAGAACGCTGGCGCCGAGCATGCCGCTGCGCCGGGCCAGGTCGATCGCCTGCGCGAGCGTACGGCGCGCGTCGGGATACTCCGATCTCAGGTAGATGAACCCCTTTTCAGCGCCGACCGCGAGACCCGCGATGATCATGCCCTCGATCAGGCAAAGAGGATCGCCTTCCATCAGCATCCGGTCGGCGAAGGTCCCGCTGTCGCCCTCGTCGGCGTTGCACACGACGTACCTGGGGGAACCCGCGGTCTCGGCCACGGTGCGCCACTTGGTGCCGGTCGGGAACCCGGCACCGCCGCGTCCGCGCAGCCCCGATTCCTCCACCGATGCCACGATGTCTCCGGGGGCGGTTTCGAGCGCCTTGCGCAGGCCGGCGAGACCGCCGTTCGCCGCGTAGTCGTCCCACGAGGTCGGGTCGATGCGGCCGCAGCGGGCGAAGGTGACCCGACGCTGACCCTGCGAGGCAAGCAGCGCGTCGACGTCGCCGACGTACAATGGATCGTCGAGGCGTCCACTTCGCACGGCGGCGAGGATGCGCGCGACGTCTTCCGGCGCCACCGGCCCGAAACCGTGCCGGGTTCCCTCGTGCTCGAGTTCCACCAGGGGCTCCAGCCAGTAAAGCCCGCGGGAGCCCGTACGGACGAGCTCGAGCGCGTCGTCGTCGGAACCGGCGGCGTTCGCCAGCGCCCCGGCGACCCGCCCGGCGCCGACGGAAACGGCCGTGCTGTCGCAGGACAGGAAGAGCTTCACGGTGTCACCTCTCCGTCCGCGGCCACCAGGTCATCGATCCGGGCGGCATCCACCCGGCCGAACGTGCGCCCGTCCAGCTGGAGCGAGGGAGCACAGGCACAGTTGCCGAGACAATAGACGGCCTCAACCTCGAGGTTCGGCCCGGCGAGTTCGCTGGCTGCCTGCCACAGGACCCGCCCGCCCATGGACTGGCAGGCTTCGGCCCGGCAGACCTTCAGCACCCGGCCTCCGCGCGGCTGCTCGCGAAAGTCCGCATAGAAGCTCACCGCACCGTGCACCTCGGCACGGGAGATATTCAGCGCGTGCGCCACCGTTGCCTGCGCGCTGCGTGAAACGCAGCCGTAGCGATCCTGGATCGCGTGCAACACCGGCAGCAGCGCGCCCGTGACGTGCGCATGCTCTTCGCACAGCCGGCGGATCTCCTGCTCCTGCTTCGCCTCGTCGGTCATCGCCACACCTCGCCGACCGGGTTCATTGATGAGTCAATACCCTCGCGCGGTCCCGGCGGACACCGAATGGCGGCACCCGCCGCAAGCACCAGTCCCGATATCCACGCACACGGTCCGCCGTTGCACGCGCCACCCCGACTCCCGATCCGCGCCCGTTCAGGCCGCACTGTCGAGGACGAGCAAGCCGGCTGCCGTATTGGAAATGGGCACGTGGTAGTTGGCGTGAACCTGTTTCACGTGCCCGCCGAGCGCACCGCGCATGGCCAGCCAGAGTATGAACTCGGCTCCCTGGGCTCCCGCCTCCAGGACCAGATCGTGAATGCTGTAGCGGGCAAGGCTCTCCGGGTCGTCCACGATCTTCTCCATGCACATCCGGTCGAACTTGCGGTTGATGAACCCCGCGCGCTCGCCGTCAAGCTGATGGGACAGACCGCCGGTCCCCAGGATCACGACATCGAGGTCCTGTTCGTACGTCTCGATGGCCTTGCGAATCGCCTGGCCGAGCTTGTAGCAGCGACTCGGCGCCGGCAGCGGATGCTGGACCGTGTTGATGCAGATGGGCACCGTGCGAATCGGACGTTCCCGCCCCGGCCAGAGCAGCTGCATCGGCACCACGAAACCGTGGTCCACCGCCATTTCCTGGCAGGAGACCGGATCGAATTCATCGGCGACGAGCGTCTCGATGATGTGCCACGAAAGCTCCGGGATGCCGGGGAACGGCGGAATCGTCGGCAGCCCCCAGCCTTCGTCCTTGTTGACGTACTCGGGTGCCGCTCCGACGGCGAAGGTGGGCTGCTTGTCCAGGAAGAAGTTCAGACCGTGGTCGTTGTAGAACACCACGGCCACGTCGGGCCCGGTTTTCGCCAGCCATTCCCTGGCGGGCGGGTAAGCGTCGAAGAAGGGCTTCCAGTACGGATCCTCGAACTTCTTCTTCGCGATCGCGCCGCCGATCGCGGGCACATGGGAGGTCGCGATGCCCCCGATGATCCTGGCCATGGTCAGGCCCCCTCCCCGGTGAGCTTGCGGCGGAACGCTTCCACGGTCATGCCCGTCTGCTGCGCGCCGACATCCTGCACCGACAGTCCCAGGATCCCGGCGAACTTGGCCAGGTAGTAGATGTTGCCCCCGGCGGCGATCAGCGCCAGCACGTCCCGTTCCCGCACCGCCTTGCGCTGTGCCTCGTTCAGGCCGTACTCGCGGCAGTAGGCGTCCTCGTCCGCGACGAACGCCTCGCGGTTGGCCTTGTCGTTGAACGAGTAGCACATCTTGTTGAGCGCGTAGCCCTTCATCGCCTGTCGCCCGTCGAATATGGTGGTTCCGGGGATCGGGGCATCCGGTCTTGCTGCTGTCATCATCGTGCTCTCCCCGCGGTCTCTCCCGCGTCGTTACCCCCCCGGTGACTGCCGGCCTCAGGTCCAGTAGAGCCGTGCCGGGTTGTCGACCAGCAACGCCTGCCGATGCCCGGCAGTCGTCGCGATCTTCGGAATCGTGTCCACCAGGATGCCGTCATCCGGCATGTGCGATTTCATGTTGGGATGCGGCCAGTCGGTTCCCCACAGGACCCGGTCCGGGAATGCCTCGACCAGTCTCCGGGCGAAGGGCACCACGTCCTCGTAGGCCGGTCCGGCAATGGTCAGGCGCTCCGGACAACTGACCTTGGTCCAGATGTGCGGATTCCGCTCCAGCAGCGTCACGAAGCGCCCGAATTCCGGTCCGTCGGCTCCGCGGGAGACGTCGGGCCGGCCCATGTGATCGACCACGACCACCGTCGGGATGCGCGCCAGCAGGGGAGCGAGTCCGGCCAGGTCCGCCGCCTCGAAGTACACCACGACGTGCCAGCCCAGGCGGGCGATCCGCTCCGCCGTCGCCAGCACCCGATCCGCGGGCGGCGGCTCCACCAGGCGGCGCAGGAAGTTGAACCGGACGCCCCGCACCCCCGCCTCGTGCATCTCGTGCAGCCGGGCGTCGTCCACCTCGGCAGGGAGCACCGCGACGCCCCGCGCGCGTTCGCCCGCGCTGGCAAGGGCGTCGAGCAGCGCGGCGTTGTCCTGGCCGTGGCAGGACGCCTGCACGATCACGTTGCGCTCGAAGCCGAGGAAGTCGCGGAGCGCGAAGAGCTTTTCCTTGGGCGCGTCACAGGGCGTGTACTTGCGTTCGGGTGCATACGGAAAGCGCGCCGCGGGGCCGAACACGTGGCAGTGCGCATCGACCGCACCGGACGGCGGCCGATAGGCCGGCGGGGTCGGATTCGGTTCGAACGGGAGGTAGTCGGCATCCACGGTCACGCGCTCCCCGCCGCACCGTCGCTGTGCCCGAACACGGTACCGTCGAACAGCTTGCGCGCCGTGCGCAGGATCCCGGCCTTGATCACCGCTCCCGCGGCATCGGTCTCCGCCACCACCGTCGTTTCCCCGCTCGGGTGTTCGATGCTGAGCGTCTTGCTCGGCCCGTCCGGCACGCTCGCAAGCGAAGCCGCCACCGAATCCGGCATCACCGCCGCGGTCGCGACCGTAACGGCGCCGAAGACGCCGATCGAGGCGTGGCAGCGGTGCGGGATGAACGTGCGCGTCCCGATCACGCCGCCGGCGCGGGGCGCACTGACAAGCGTCATCTTGGGTACCGTCTGCCGGGTGACATCGCCCAGGTTCATCAGGGGACCGGCCTGCAGGCGGATCGACTCCAGGCGCTGCTTCAGGGCCTCGTCGCCGTCCAGGCTCTCGCGCGTCTCGTCGCCGCGGATGCCGAGGTCGGCGGCGCGCAGGACGACCACGGGCATGCCGTTGTCGATGCAGGTGACAGCCACGCCGTCGATGCTGTCGACGGCGTTTCCGGTCGGCAGCAGGGCGCCGCATTTCGAACCTGCCGTATCGCGGAACGAGATCAGCACCGGGCTGGCGGTGCCCGGGACGCCGTCGATGCGGGCCTCGCCGGCATACGTGACGACACCACCCGGGGTCCGGATGCGGGCCTCCGCGACCTGGCCGGTGTTGCGCATGTAGATGTTGACCCGGGTCTCGCCCTCACCCGCCGCCACGAGGCCGCGCTCGACGGCGAAGGGCGCGATGCCGGCCAGGATATTTCCGCAGTTCTGGGAATCGCTTACGATCGCCTCGTCGACGAACACCTGCAGGAACAGGTATTCGACGTCGACACCGGGTCGCTGCGACCGGGAGATCAGCGCAACCTTCGAGGTCAGGGGGTCGGCGCCGCCCATGCCGTCGATCTGGCGCGGATCCGGCGAGCCCATCACCTCGAGCAGGAACGCGTCCCGCGCGCCCGTGTCCGCGGGCAGGTCCGAAGCCAGGAAATATCCCCCCTTCGAGGTACCGCCGCGCATCCACATGCACGGGGCGGAGCGCACCGACATCATTCGCCTCCGGTCTCCGGCGCCGGGCGGGTCGATACGCCGCTAGACATACTGCAGACCCTTGGACCGGAGCCGTTCGCGCATGTCGTACATGTCCAGGCCGAGCTCGCCCGACGCGAGCCGCCGGCGCTTGGCATCCTCGTTCCCGATGCGCTCTTGCGCCTTTTCCAGGACCCGGGCCGCCTCGTCGCGACGGACGATGCACACGCCATCGTCGTCGGCCACGACGATGTCCCCGGGGTTGACGAGCTCGCCGGCGCAGACGACGGGCACGTTCACGGATCCCAGCGTCTCCTTCACGGTTCCCTGCGCGGACACCGCGCGGGACCACACGGGAAAGCCCATCTCGGTCAATTCCCGCACGTCCCGTACGCCCGCGGCGATTACCAGGCCCACCGCGCCGTGGGCGCGCATGGACGTGGCAAGCAGCTCGCCGAAATAGCCGGCATCCGAGGGCGACGTCGGCGCCGCGACCACGATATCGCCCGCGCGCAGCTGCTCGACCGCCACGTGCAGCATCCAGTTGTCTGCCGGCGGCATCGACACGGTCACGGCCGAGGCGCCCACCCGGGCACCCGGGTAGATCGGCCGAATATCCGAGGCGAGGAGGCCCTTGCGTCCCTGCGCCTCGTGAACCGTGGCGACACCGCACTGCCCGAGGCCGTCGATCACCGCCTGTTCGGCCCGCTCGACCGCCTGCACGACGACGCCGCTCACAGCTCGTCCACCGTGCGCGGGTAGATCGACTGGAAGGCCTCGGCGTGGGTCGCCGCGCGGCCGCCGGCCTGGCCGCCCGAGTTGCGGCGGAAGTGGTTGGCCCGGTTCTCGGCGAGATTGGTGTAGTAGTGCCAGAGATGCTCCTGGCCCGCCATGCACTCGATCGCCGCCCGCTTCTGATCCCAGACTTCGCTGATGTCGAGCAGGACGTCGGGCTTCCAGCCCATCTGCTCGGTCTGATGGGGCTCGAACAGGTACAGCTGCGGCGCCCCCAGCACCTTCTCTCCCGGATTGTGGCCCCACGCCTGGGCGACGGTACGGCACTCCATGGTGACCTTCGTCGCATAGGGATGGTCGGCGTTGTACGGGTCCTGAAGGGAATGGCTCATCATGAAGCGCGGCTGGACCTCGCGGATGATGTCGACCAGCCGGAACCTGGCCTCCCGATCCATTTCCAGCGGGTAGTCGCCGCAATCGAGGAACCGGATGTCATGCGCGTCCAGGGCACGTGCCGCGGCTTCCGCCTCCGCGCGCCGGGCCGCCTTCACCTTCTCCAGGGTGTAGCCGCCCTGCTTCCAGAGCTTGGCCGACTCCCCTCGCTCGCCGTAGCTGAGACATACGATCGTCACCGCGTAGCCGCGGCGCTGGTGCAGTGCAATCGCCCCCGCCGCGCGCCAGACGAAATCCGCGGCGTGGGCGCTGACCACCAGTGCTGTCTTTTCATCGGTCATGCCAGAACTCTCCGTCGGCGCTGCAGATTCTCCCGTGCCTTTCTGACAAGTCTCCACAGGCAGGGCCACATTTCCATTCCAAACACTAAGCCCATATATTGGATTATCCTATAAGGAGTTCTCACCATGAGCGATGCGCCAGACATGGACCGAAGGATGCCAAACCTTCGGCATCTCCGGGCATTCCGTGCCGTCGCGGGCGCGGGAAGCCTCAGCGCCGCGGCTCCGCGCGTCTACCTGTCCCAGCCGGCGATAAGCCAGGCGATTACCAAACTGGAGAGCTTGGTCGGATCGCAGCTGTTCGAACGTCACAGCGGCGGCATGGTCGCGACCCCTTCCGGGCAGCTCCTGCTGGACCGTGCCGAGCGGGCTTTGGGCTACATCAGGAACGGTGTCCGGGAGGCCCTGCGAGTCGGGGGCGCGAAGGCAGCGGAGCGCGCGGCAAACCTCGATGAGCTGCTGTCCACGACGCAACTGCGCGCGCTGGTCGCCGTTTCCGCGGCGCGCAGCTTCAGCATGGCGGCCCGTACGGCGTCGGTGTCGCAACCGTCGCTGCATCGCGCGGCGCGGGAGCTCGAGTCCGTGCTCGACCTCACCCTGTTCCAGCGCACCCCGCGCGGGGTGAATCTGACCCGCGCCGGAACCACCCTGTCCCGGTACACCAAGCTGGCCTTCGCGGAGATCGAGCAGGGCTTCACCGAAGTGGCGCAGATCCAGGGGCTCGAGACCGGCCGCATCCTGGTGGGGACCATGCCCCTGGCGCGCACGCTGATCCTGCCGACGGCCATCAACGCGATCGCCGCCGAGCGCCCCGAGGTCCGCGTCGGGGTGATCGACGGCCCCTATACCGACCTGATCCGGGGGCTGCGCCATGGCGAGCTGGACCTGCTGATCGGGGCGCTGCGCATACCGCCGCCGTTCGGCGACATCGCCCAGGAGGCGCTGTTCGACGATCCCCTCGCGGTTGTCGCCCGGGCGGATCACCCCCTGGCCGGCCAGGCGGAAGTCGCTCCGCCGGAGCTCATGGCCTATCCGTGGGTCGTCCCTCGCCGGGGCACCCCCACGCGCGCTCACTTCGACCGGCTGCTCACGCACGCCGGGGCCGGCACGCCACCGGGGCTGGTGGAATCCAGCTCGCTGTCCCTGATCCGGGGCCTGCTGCTGGGCAGCGACCGGCTTACCCTGATCTCGCGTCGCCAGATCCACTATGAGCGGAGACTGGGCCTGCTCGCGCCCCTGCCCGTCGACATGGCGCGACTGGGCCGCCCGATCGGCCGTCCGATCGGCCTGACCTGCCGTCGTGACTGGCGTCCAACGCCGACTCAGCGGCGCTTTCTGGAGACGATCCGCAAGGTCAGCGGGAGTGTCGCCGGCGAGTAGCGTGGCGGCGGGCCGACGCCCGGCCGCGGCACGAGGCGGCCGGCTGCCGACCCGATGCCGCCGGATCGCCGGGGCAGCGAAGCTGCGCATCAGCCACCGCCTTCGAGGCAGCGTTCCAGGCGATCCAGCGTTTCCATCGCGGACAGGGCCTGCGCAACGCTCGCGTTCGGCTCCCGCCCCTGCTGCGCGGCGTCGATGAATTCGCGGTCCTGCAACTCGACGCCGTTGCTCGAAACCGCGACGCCCGTGAGGTCTACCGGCTCGTCGTAGCCGTCGACCAGGTCGTCGTAGCGTGCAACGTAGGTGCCGTTGTCGCAGATGTAGCGAAAGAACGTCCCCAGGGGGCCATCGTTGTTGAACGACAGGGACAGTGTGCAGACTGCGCCCGACGGGTTCTTCATGATGATGCCCATGTCCATGGCGATCCCGAGATCGGGATGCCTGGGCGCCTGTACCGCGTACAGCTGCGACGGGATTTGGCCGGTCTGGTACTGGAACAGGTCCACGGTGTGGCAGGCGTGATGCCACAGCAGATGATCGGTCCAGCTGCGCGGCTTCCCCAGCGCGTTCAGGTTGCTGCGCCGGAAGAAATACGTCTGCACGTTCATCTGCTGAATCGAAAGGCGCCCCGCCGCGATCCGGCGGCGGACCCATTGATGACTCGGATTGAACCGCCGGGTGTGGCCCGCCATGGCGACCAGGCCGGTCTCCCGCTGGGTATCCACGATTGCCCTGGCATCCGCCAGGCTGTCCGCCATCGGGATCTCGACCATCACGTGCTTGCCGGCCCTCAGGCACTGCATCGCCTGCCGGGCATGGAGCGGGGTCGGAGTGGCGAGAATGACGCCGTCGACATCGTCGCGGGCGAGGCTCTCTGCCAGGTCCGTGGTGTGATGCGGGATGCCCCGCTCGGTCGCGACCGCCCGGGTCGCGTCAGGCTCGGCGCCCACGACCGAGGTCACCCGGGCGCGGTCGATGGCGGCGAGCGCGTCGAGGTGCTTGGTTCCGAATGCCCCGGTGGCGCCGGCTACGCAGATCTTCATGGGTGTGTCCTCCAGGCCTTTGGAATGCGTTAGAACGCAGCACGAAAGCGGTACGCACCCCCCGGGCCGGCACATGCATCCCGTCGGCCACGCAAGGCGGCCGCATGCGCGAGGCCAGCGCAGCTCCGAGAATACCACGCACGGCACCGCCGACACTTTCCGATGTCGTCGGGGCCCATTCGATTTACGGATAGGCCAGAAAGAGGCCGGGGCCGGTCCCGCGGGTGGCGGGACCGGCCCGGCCAACGCCCTGGAGAGAGGGACTGGGCGTTCTCAGGCAAGCCCGACGACCTCGCCCCGGTCATCGACGTCGATACCCTTGGCGGCGGGCTCACGCGGCAAGCCCGGCATGGTCATGATGCCGCCGCAAACAAGAACGATGAACTCGGCCCCGGCGGCCAGGCGTACCTCGCGAATGTTCAGAACATGCCCTGTCGGCGCGCCGAGGCGCTTCGGATCGGTCGAGAAGCTGTACTGGGTCTTGGCGATGCAGATCGGATAATGGCCATAGCCTTCGGCCTGGAGCTGCGCGATGCGTGCCCGGATCTTGGTATCCGCGGTGACTTCCGAGGCCCCGTAGATACGCGTGGCGACGGCGCTGACCTTGTCCCACAGGGGCTGCTCGTCCTCGTAGACGAACTTCATCTCGGCCGCCCCCGTTTCGGCCGCGTCGACTACGGCAAGCGCGAGATCCTCGGCGCCCTTGCCGCCTTCGGCGAAATGGCGGGCCAGGACCACCTTGACCCCGTGGTGGGCGAGCTTCTGACGCACCAGATCGCATTCCTCGTCGGTGTCGTGCACGAAGTGGTTGATGGCGACCACGCACGGAAGCCCGTAGTAATTGCGCACGTTGTTGAGGTGGCGCTCGAGGTTCGCCAGCCCCTTCTCGAGGGCCTGCAGGTTCGGCCGGTCCAGGTCTTCGACCTTGACGCCACCCTGGTACTTGAGCGCCCGGATCGTGGCGACGAGCACGGCGGCATCGGGACGCAGGCCGGTCTTGCGGCACTTGATATCGATGAACTTCTCCGCCCCGAGGTCGGCCCCGAAACCCGCCTCGGTCACCACGTATTCGCCGAGCTTGAGCGCCGAGAGCGTCGCCATGGCGGAATTGCAGCCATGGGCGATGTTGGCAAACGGTCCTCCGTGGATGAACGCGGGGGTACCCTCGAGGGTCTGCACCAGGTTGGGCTTGAGGGCGTCCTTCAGCAGCGCGGTCATGGGGCCCGCCGCGTGCAGGTCGCGCGCCAGCAGGGGCTGCTGCTCGCGCGTGTAGCCGAGCACGATGTTGCCCAGGCGCATGCGCAGATCGTCCAGGTCCGTGGCAAGGCAGAGGATCGCCATGATCTCGGACGCGGCCACGATGTCGAATCCGTCCTGCCGGGGGAATCCGTTGCCGGCCCCGCCAAGGGAAGTCACCGTCTGGCGCAAGGCACGATCGTTCAGGTCGACCACGCGACGCCAGCCGATGCGCCGTACGTCGATACCCAGGGCATTGCCGTGGTGCACATGGTTGTCGAGGAGCGCCGCCAGCAGGTTGTTCGCCAGTGCGATGGCAGCGAAATCACCGTTGAAATGCAGGTTGATGTCCGCGGCAGGCGCCACTTGCGACGCTCCGCCGCCGGTCGCCCCGCCCTTCATGCCGAACACCGGGCCCAGCGAGGGTTCGCGCAGACACAGGATCGAACGCTTGCCCACCCGGCGCAGGCCGTCGGCCAGGCCGATCGAGGTGGTCGTCTTGCCCTCGCCCGCGGGCGTCGGGCTCATTGCGCTGACCAGCACGAGCTTGCCGTTCTCGCGGCGTGACAGCCCCGCGAGGAAGTTCAGGTCCAGCTTGCCCTTGTGATGACCGTAGGGCTCCACCGCCTGCGCGGGGATGTCCAGATCTGCGGCCACTTCGGTGATGTGCTTGAGCCGCGACCCGGTCGCGGCGCTCGACTCGCTCATTTCGTCTCCTCGCTAATCGTTATCGCGGCGGCGGCCGGTGGCGACGCCGCGTGCCGGGGACAGGTGCCGGCGGCGCGGTCTCGCCGTTGGCGGCGTGCCTCCGGCCGGGCCGCGCCCTCAGTCCACGCAGGCCGGCGCCGTGCAGCGTTCCGCCGCGGTGACCGTGTTGCTCATCAGCATCGTGACGGTCATCGGCCCGACCCCGCCGGGGACGGGGGTGATGAAGGACGCCCGCTCGCGTACCGCCTCGAAATCCACGTCACCGGTGAAGCGGCCGCTGGCGAGTCGGTTCATGCCGACGTCGATCACCACCGACCCGGGCTTGACCATGGGTGCCGTGATCAGGCCGGGTTTGCCGACCCCCACGATGAGGATGTCCGCCAGGGTGGAGAATTCCGTGAGGTCGCGGGTGCGGACGTGGCAGATTGCCACGGTGGCCTCGCGGGCGAGCAGCATCATGGCCATCGGCTTGCCCACGATATTGCTGGCGCCGACCACGACCACGTTCTGCCCCGCAACCGGGATCCCGGCGACGTCCAGGAGCTTTGCAACCCCGTAGGGGGTGCAGGGCGGGAAGATCTGTTCGCCCACGACCAGGGCACCCACGTTGTACAGGTGGAAGCCGTCGACGTCCTTGGAAAGCTCGATCAGGGCGATCAGCTTGCGGGCATCGTAATGGGCCGGGAGCGGCAACTGCACCAGGATGCCGTGGATCTCCGGGTCCTCGTTCAGCGCGCGAATGCACTCCTCGACCCGTTCCTGCGGCGTATCGGGCGAGAACTGGTGCACGTCGCAGCGCATGCCCATTTCCCCGCACGCCCTGACCTTGTTGCCCACGTACACCTTCGATGCGGCATCGTTGCCCACCATGATCACGGCCAGAGCGGGCGTGATACCGCTCTCGGCGAGAGCCTGAACGCGCGGCAGCAATTCTGCGCGGACCCGTTTGGCGATGGCCTTGCCGTCGATGATTCGGGCAGTCATGGTGATAGGGCTCGCAAGTCGGAAGTGAATGACAAGGGGCGGAGCGAACCGACCGGGCGCCTTTCGCTAGCACTCGATCTTCAGGGCCCCCGAGCGCTCGTCCAGCTCGAATTTCCCGGCAGCCAGTGCACCGGCCCAGCGGGCGGTGCGCTCGACGCTGCCGAACGGGAAGAAATGACAGCCCTGCAGCAGCGAACCGGGGTCCCGCAGCCGGGAACGCGCCAGCTCCACCACCAGCCCGTCCGGCGCCTTGGCCGAGGCGATCTTCATCACGCTCCCCTGGTTGCGCATGAAGGCGCCCAGGGACTTGCCCACGCCGCAGGCCTTGGCATACCGGATCAGCGTCGTGACCGAGGCCAGTCCATGCAGCCCCGCGCTGACGGGCAGCCGGTTCCCCTGGTCCCGGATGGAACGCTCCCAATGCACCGTTGGCGCGGCGTCGAAGAAGAACTGCGTGACGATGTGCAGCGCGAGCCCGGTCGCCTCGGCGAAGGCGTACTTCTCCTGGAGCGCCCGGGTCAGCTCGGTGTCCGGAATGTCCGGACTGCCCTCGGGATGGCCCGCGACGCCGATGCGGCGGATGCCGTGCTCCGGGATCAATCCGGTCTCGAGCACCTGCATGGTGCGGTCGAACGGACCGGCCGGCTCGGCGAGCCCGCCGGCCAGGAGCAACAGCTCGTCGGCGCCGGCTTCGTCGCGGAACCGCTTCAGTACCGCCTCCAGCTGGTCCGCGCTCTTGAGTCCACGCACCGCCAGGTGCGGCACGGGGGTCATCCCGGCGTCGCGCAGCGTGCGGCAGGCCACGACGGTCCGATCGTAGTCCCAGTCCTGAAGCCAGGGGACGAACACGCGCGTGCCGGGCCGGAGGCAATCCGCGAACCCGTTGCCGCGCTTGACCTCCTGGGGGGTTGCCTCGATCGTGAAGCCTTCCATCAGGGACGCAATGGCGTGCTCGAGCGCGTCCGTTCCCGGCTCGCCGGCGACTTCCGGCGCGGCGGCTTCCACAGTTTGGGTCGACTGCTTGGTCATGACAGGAACCTGTAGGTTGGCTGCGGACGAGTTCCGCATGCTGCCCGCGTCCGTCAACGCGGTGGCCCGGGCAGCCCATCGGCCACCCGGGAGCGGACGCCGGCTCAAGACTGCCGGGTCCGCCAGCCTTCCGCGTATTCCTTTCGGGCGACTTCCGAATACGGCACCGGGCTGACGATCGCGCGCAGCTCGACCTGCCGGTGGCGCTCGACCACGGGCTTGTCGGAGCCGCCGTTTTCCTCGCCCCAGACCAGGCTGAGCTCGGTCCCGACCTCGATATCCGCGTCGACCATGGCCAGCGACAGCATGGATCGCTCGTTGTAGCTGTATCCGCAGAACGTCGACACGCCCACCATCCTGCCGTTGAGCATCAGCCTGTCGTTCGGCCAGGTGGCGTAGTTCGTCAGCGGGAGATTGATGTACTTGGCCGGCTCGCCCTTTTCGAACATGGTTTGCATGGCACGGGCGACGTCCTCGCCGTTCCAGGCCAGGGTGACCTTGCGTCGCCGCGGATTCCGGGCGAACTCTTCCACGGCCTCACGGCCGATGAAGTCATGGTCGAACTTCACCATCGGGCCGTAACCGAGGTCGTACGGCGTCAGGTAGTAGTCCTCGATGTTGTCCGAGTAGAAGCTGCCGCCCAGGGAGCCGGTCGCTTCGTACCAGTCGGCCGGAAGCCATTCACGGTAGGCACGCATCTTTTCGCCGGTGTACACCGCCGGCAGCGGACAGGGGATCCACCCGGATTCCAGGGTATTGGTCGCGTACACCCGGGAACCGACCTGGTGCAGGCCGAATTCGGCGCCCGCCTCGACGATCGCGGCCTTGACCTTCTCGCCCTCGGCGGCGGGCCCGAACAGCTCCAGGCCGGGGACACCGGACATTCCGTGGTGCAGCGCCCGGACACGGTGACCGGCGATGGTGATCTCGCCCATGTTGAAGAACTTGATCTCCGGCAGCGGGCCACCGGTGACCTTCTCCAGGACCTTCATCGCATTGGGACCCTGCACCTGGTAGCGGTAGAGCTTGCGACCCTTCGGGTTGACCGCGGTGCGCTCGTCCCGCTCGCACTTGACGTTGTAGTCGCCGGTCTCGGCGTGGAACTGCACCCAGTTGTGCACCGAAGGACGGCCCACCAGGCTGAGGCGATTCTCTTCGAGGTAGAACAGGATCGCGTCGCCGATCACGTAGCCATCGTAGTTGCATGCCACGAACTGCTTGGCCTTGTTGACCTGGAAGTTCTTGAAGGTATTGATTCCCAGGTCCGAAAGCAGCCGGATCACGTCCGGACCCTCGATATAGAGGTCCGTCATGTGATGGGACTGGTCGAACAGCGCACAGGTCTCGCGCCAGGCGACCTGCTCGTCGCGCCAGTTGGTGAACTCGCTCTGGACCTGCGGATAGACGTAGGGACCGATCTGGGAATTGCGCAGCAGCCGCGCGATGTTGTCGGTGCCCTTCAATACATCTTCCAGGCTCTTGCCCGCCATGACAGCTCTCCTCCTAGATGGTGAAAATCGAACGCGTACGAGCCGGCTACGATGTCGCGGATGCGCGCCGTACCAGCTGCAGGCCGGGGATTCGTTTTCTGGCGTCCTGGTTGTTCAGCACCAGCCGCAGGTGACGAATGGTGACGCGCGCATGCTCGCGCGCCAGTGATTCCGCGCGAGCGCCGTCGCCCGACGCGATCGCATCGACCAGGCAGTGATGCTGGTCCTGCGCGACGAAAAGGATTTCCTTCGACTCGGGCAGCTCCGCCTCGGCCATGACGAAGGCACTGGCGGAAGCGAACGGGAAGCTGGCGCTGCGCTCCAGGGAATGGCGCAGAACGTCGCTGCGGGCGAGCGAAATGATGATCTCGTGGAAGTCCCGATTGGCGTCGACGTACTGGTAGAAGTCTTCCTCGGTGAGCTCGTTGCGCCGGACCACGCCATCGATCCTGCTCAGGCACTCGTGCAGGGTCGCGATTTCCGAGCGGTTGGGCCGCAGCTCGGCCGCGAACCGGGCGGCGATCCCCTCGACCGCGCCGCGCACCTCGACTGCATCCGCGATCTCCTTCTCGTGGAAGACCCGGATCTGATAGCCGCCGGACGGCAGCGGCTCCACCAGGCCCTCGTGCTCGAGGCGGACCAGGGCGGCACGTACCGGGGTGCGCGAGACCCGGAGACGATCGGCGAGACTCGGCTCGGAGAGGTGCTCGCCGACCGGCAGGTCACCATCGAGTATCAACTGCCGCAGCCTCAGGGCTGCCTTGTCACTCTGCCGCACGACCGAATCTCCTCCACGCGCGCAGCCCCGGCGTCGCGCCCGGGCTGACCATGTCCGCGGTCCCCGTGGGGGTATCGCGGCTGATGTCCGGTGCAGCCTGTATACAGGCTACATACAGTATGAGTACTAGGTGTACACCATGGCTGGAAAGGATGCAAGCGGCGAGGGACGGGGGGCTCGCCGCCGATCAATAAGATGAAAAAGGGTGATCCCGCGGCCGGGCACGGGCCGCGGCGGCGGCAGACGCAACAACGGAAGGGCCGGCGGGGCTCCCGGAAGCTCCGCATCGCCGGAGGCGGCGATCCCGGCAAGAGCGGAGTACCCCCCCGCCCGGCAGCAGGCCCGAAGGTCGGCCTCCCCGTCGGGCAGCGGCTGGCGCGTGCGTCCTCGTCACTCGGGGCAGGGCACGGGGCGGCGAACCCGGCGCCCTCCGGCCGCGGGGGTCAGCCGGAATTGCCTCCGGCCGCCGTTTCGACCGGGATCGGGCAGGACGGCTTCAGGACAGAAACGGCTGCACGAACTCCATGCTGAGCCTGCGCAGCCGGGCCCTTGCCTCGGCGTCGTATGCCTGGTCCCTGGCCCTCGACTCGCGCAAGCCGTCGAAGAACAGCCCCGTGTGCCCGGCGAGCTCCGGCGAACAGGCGAGGTTGAGGATCGCGCGCGCACCCTCGTCCACGGTGCTTCGTGGACGGATGCCGTCGCGACGGACCAGGGTCGTGTCCATGAAGGTTGCCGGGTGCAATGCGTTCACGTCGATGCCGTCCGGGCGCAACTCCTCGGCGAGATCGATCGTGAACATGACCTGCGCCAGCTTGCTCTGGCAGTAGGCCCGGGTTCCGTCGTAGTCCCGGGTGAGCATGACGTCGGAAAAGTCGATCGGCTGCTGCCCGATCGATGATACGTTGACGATCCGTGCCGGCGCGGACCGCCGGATCAGGGGCAACAGCAGGCGAGTCAGGAGAAACCCGGCCAGGTAGTTCACGGCGAAGCGCAGCTCGTGCCCGTCGGCACTCGTACCGCGTCCCGGGTCGGATGCGCCCATCCCGATGCCGGCGTTGTTGACCAACAGGTCCAGCCGGTCGGCCCGATCCCGCACGGCGCCCGCCAGATCGCGGACTTCTGCCAGCGATGCGAAATCCGCCCGCAGGAAATCGGACCGCGCGCCCTTGCTCCCGATCTCCCGAACGACCTCTCCCCCCCGTGATGCGTCCCGGCCGTGCACCAGGACCCGCGTGCCCCGGTCCGCCAGGCGCAGCGCCACGAGACGACCGACCCCGTCCGTCGACCCCGTAACCAGCGCGGTTTTCGTATTGCTCATATCCAGTCTTCCCCGCGACTCCAGCGACTCGCCTGCGGGCTTGCCGCGCGAGTCGATCCGGCTTCGGCGAACGGCGTCCGCCGGCGACCCCGCGGCAGCAGCCGGCGCGAAACCGGGCCGGCAAGGCGCCAGGCCCGGCTAGGCGGACCGCCGCACTTTCTCGTACAGCGCGTGCCGCAGCTCCTTCACCCGCGCGGCAGGCATGAGGCTGCCCTCGTCGACGCGGGCGACCTGCCGCGTGCTGACGTCCTCGTAGATGCGCTCGCCGCCCAGCCGTCCGCGCTCGTCGTATGGCCATACCATCACCTGGCGGCTCTGCAGGTGATACCAGCCGTTTCCGTCGTCCACCTCCACGCCGAGCGGTGCCAGCTCCGCTGCCGGCGCCACCTGGTGGAACGTCACCTCCGACGCGAACCCCCAATCCGCCACCGCGATCATCTCGTCCGTATGCCACAGGATCGCCTGGCCGATGCTGTTGTAGAAGTTCAGCACCTCCTCCTTGCCGCGCACGATGATGGGCGTGCCCCAGAGTATCCGGTACTCCGGGTCGTCCACCATCATGTCCGGGGCCACGATCTTCTCGAACTCGCCCGCCCCCTCGAGGTGCACGTGCATCATGTAGTTGTGAAGAATCTGCCGGTGTCTTTCGTTGGTGGTGGTCGCCAGCTGTCCGGCGGTGGTATCCAGGCTGTGGGTGATCGCCTGCTCCAGATCGACCGTTTCCATGCTTTCTCCTCCAATGGCGCCGCCGACGACGGCGCGTGACCGATGGCCGCGTCCCGCGGGGTCACGCCCGCGGCGAATCCAGTTGACTTCCGGTGGCACCGGATGCGAACGCGCATGGTCACCCACCCGTCACACCGGCGTCCCATTAAGCCATGATCGGCCACCGGACGCACCCCGCGGTGCTCACCGGGCCCGGCCGCGCGGCCCGTCGCAGGGCTTCTCCCGGGCATGCCTGTGGCCGGCGCGGCCGCGACCGGTGACTGCTTGCCCGGATAACAGTTATGCAGTATAACTTATCGCCCAATCCGTGCCTGCCCCTTCCGGGGCGGTGCGCCTGCCACCTCGTTTCGGGAGTCGCTGCTTCATGTCCACGTATGCCAACCGCTGGGAGACCGTGCTCGTCGAGGTCGATGGGGCGGGAATCGCCTGGGTAACGCTCAACCGCCCGGCCAAGCGCAACGCGATGAACCCCACGCTCAACCGTGAGATGCGGGACGCGCTCGAAGCGCTGGAAATGGACCCCGAGGCGAAGGTACTCGTCCTCACCGGGGCCGGCGACTCCTGGTCCGCCGGCATGGATCTGAAGGAGTATTTCCGCGAGGTCGACGCGGGCCCCGAGATCCTGCAGGAGAAGATCCGCCGCGAGGCCTCGACGTGGCAGTGGAAGCTGTTGCGCATGTACGCCAAGCCGACCATCGCCATGGTCAACGGCTGGTGCTTCGGCGGTGCCTTCTCCCCGCTGGTCGCATGTGACCTCGCCATCTCCGCCGACGAGGCGGTCTACGGTCTTTCCGAGGTGAACTGGGGGATTCCGCCGGGCAATCTCGTGAGCAAGGCCCTCGCCGACACCCTCGGGCACCGCGAGGCACTCTACTACATCATGACGGGGAAGACCTTCGACGGCGTCCGCGCGGCGCGGATGGGCCTGGTCAACAAGAGCGTCCCCAAAGCCGGGCTGCGGCGGGAGACCGAAGCCCTCGCGCGGATCCTGCTGGAGAAGAACCCGGTCATCCTGCGTGCCGCCAAGCAGGGTTTCAAGCGCTGCCGGGAGCTGACCTGGGAGCAGAACGAGGACTACCTCTACGCCAAGGTCGACCAGGCACAGTTGCGGGATCCGGAACAGGGTCGCGCCGAGGGCATGCGTCAGTTCCTGGACGAGAAGTCCATCAAGCCCGGGCTGCAGACCTACCGCCGCCCGGGGGAATGAGATCCCGGCGTCGGGCCGCGCCCTTCGGCGCATTCTTCCACCAGCGCCCGATCTCCATGGTGACCGGACGCCGGGGATCGACGGCCCGACCCGCGACGCCTTCGTGCCCGGGATACCGGTCAACCTCGACGCCGCCAGGCGTCTGCGGGGGCTGGTCGAGGACGCTGCCGGCAAGAGTGCAACGTCGCAGGAGGACAAGTCGACGGGACGATCATGCGGGCCACGGTGACCGATCACGTCACACCCGGGACGGACTCTGCCACGAGGAGTCTTTCGGACCCGTCGTCTGCCTCACCCCGGTCCGCGCCATTGCGCGATCCAGGGCCCCGCGGCGTCCGCGTGACGTCAAGGGAAACCGGACCGTCCGTGCGCGGACACTGCCCGAGCGAAGACGGAGCCAATGACCGGACCGAAGCGACCTTTCACCAACCGCGAACCCTCCCGGGATAAAGCGGCAACGCACCGTCCCGGCGACACCGACGGTGCGCTCGACCAGTCCCGCCTCGAGCGCAACCTCGGGTTTCATGTCGCGCGCGCCCACGCACGGCTGCGGCGGCAACTGCTCGCGCGCTTGGGCCAGTGCGAGCTCACGCTGGCCGAGTACTCCCTGCTCGCGATCATCGAGGCCAACGACGGGGTCATGCAGGGCCAGGCCGCGGAGGCGCTGGAGATCGCGCCCCCCAACATGGCCCATCTCGTGCAGCGCATGCTGCAACGCCGCTTCATCACCCGGGCGCGCAGTCCCCGGGATGGACGGGCCCGGACCTTGAGTCTCACGGCCGCCGGCAGGACACGCCTGGCCCGCGCGGAGGCCCTGGCCGGGGAACAGGAGGCGAGGCTCGCGGCACTGTTCAGTGCGCGTGAACGAACCCTGCTGCGAGCCCTGCTGACCCGGATCCGGAACATGTAAGGGGCGCGCCGGCGGCGCCGCGTGCCCGCACGGGTGGTCAGCCTTCGCGGTAGAGGTGGAAAAGCTCGTCCATGCCGTGGACCACGAGCTCGGCCCGCTCGGCTTCCGGCGCGCGCTCATAGTCCTCACGACGGCAAAAGCCGGTCTCGACGCCGACTGCCAGCGCCCCCGCCTCGCGGGCCATGACCGGCTCGATGGTGGGGTCGTCACCCACCACGACCAGGTCTGCCGCGGACACGCCCAGATAGTCTGCCACGCAGTGCAGGGCGTCCACCGAGGGCTTGCCCAGCACGGTGGCGTCGCATCCCGTCACGCCGCGGATGGCGGAGACGATAGCCACGGACGAACCCAGAGCGCGCCCCTCCGCGCTGGCGAAGAAGGGAGCCATGGAGGCGCTGTACAATGCCGCCCCGCCCCAAACCGCGTTGCAGGCAGCCTCGATGTCGTCCAGCGTGACCTCCCGGAACCAGCCCGCGAAGATCGCATCCACCTGTCGCTCGCCGGTGACGTCCTCGATGCGAAACGGCGGCGTCACCACTTCCAGCCCCGCGTCGCGAATCGGCCGCCATACACCCTCGATGCCCATGACCATGATGCGACGCAGTCCCTGGCGTGCGAAGTAATCACCCGCCACGCGGGCGGGTGTGGCGATCTTCTCCGGCGGGAACGAGAAGCCGGCGTCCCTCAGGGCATCCGCGTAGTCGACGGGGGTACGCGCGGTACCGTTGGTGAACGCCACGAGCGGGAGGCCACGCTCGAGCAGGTAATCGGTCATCTCGATGGCGCCCGGCAGGGGCCGGATACCGTGATTGCGCCGGTCCCCGAGGACCAGTGTGCCGTCCATGTCGAGAACGAAGCCGCGCGCCGCACGCAGCCGGGCCAGTGTATCGGTAGCGATGTCCATGCGTATCTATCCGGTTCCCGTGTCGCGGTGATCCTCGACCGGCTCGGCGTGCTCGCCGGGTGCCGGCTCCTCCCCCTCCCCGGCTGTCCGGCGGCTGCCCAGCGCCAGACGGAATCCGGGCTTGTCCACCACCAGTCCGGATACGCGGGGACGCTCCTTCAGGCCCTCCAGCAGGCGGATTACGGAACGGGCCCTCGGGTCGTAGGTCTCGCGCAACCGCCCGGCACCCTGCATGGCATCGACCTGCCCGGCAGGCATCACCGCCCGCAGCAGGAACTCGTCGTCCGAAATCCCGCGAGGGAAGCGCTTGCGCAGTTCCGCCACGCTGGGCGGCGGCGGCTCGTCCGCGATCTCCCTGGCGCGCGCCGAGGACAGGATCCGATCCTTGACGTTCCCGTCCACGGGAGCGGTCGGGCGCCCGAACTTGCCCAGGATGTAGCGGATCACCTGGTCCGGCACGGTCCCGTAGCGCTCCCCGCTCATGACGTTGTAGCTCGCCTGGGTGCACACGATCTGGGGAAACGGGGTCACCATGATCGGGTAGCCGAGCTCGGCGCGCACGCGCTCGATCTCCTCGATCACTGCCTCGAGCCGATCGGACATCCCCATCTCGGCCATCTGGCGCCGGATGGTGGTCATCACGCCGCCCGGCACCTGGTGGCGCATGAAGGCTGCATCAAACTCGCCCGGCTTGCCGGCAGGCAGACCCTCGACGCCGGCGACCTGCCCGAAGAAGGAGGCCACCCGTTCCAGCGCCTCGTCGTCGATGTCGACGCTATGGCCGAGGTCGCGGAGGTTGGCGATCGTCCGCCGGGCAGGCGGCAGCGAGGTGCCGTTGCCCAGTGGCCCGATGGCCACGTGCAGCGCATCGATGCCGAGTTCCGCCCCCACCAGGTAGTTGAACTGCGACTGCCCCAGCGTGCAGTGCGAATGCAGCTCCAGCGGCATGCCGCCCAGGCGGGCCTTGACCGCCGGAATCAGGGTCCGGGCGCGCTCGGCAGTGAGCAGCCCCGCAGGGTCCTTGATGTAGGCACGATCGAAGTCGGGCGAGGATGCCACGGCGGCGGCAAAGTCGGCGTAGAAGGCATCGTCGTGCACTTCACTCACCGTGTAGGTCAACGCCGCCATCACGTCCGGCGCCCCCTCCTCCTTCGCGATGCGCGCCGCCCGCAGCAGGGCCTCCTTGTCGTGCATCGGATTGAGGATGATGAAGCGAGAGATGCCGTTGGCCACCAGGCGACGATACACGAGGCGCATGAACTCGTCCGACGACGACTCCCACGAGATGAAGCGCATGCCGGTACCGATGAACTGCAGCGGCGTGTCCGGCGCCAGCCGGCGCATCGCGCGGATGTAGGCCCACGGATCCGTGCGGTGGTAACGCACCGCCGCGCCCATGTGGGTACTGGAGATGAAATCCAGCGCCTTGAAGCCGACCCGGTTGAGCACCGGCGCGATCTGCAGCGCCATCGCCGGGGTCATCCCGGTCAGGCTCCACAGGCTCTGGTTGCCGTCACGGATCGATACGTCGACCAGCTTAATCCGCGCCATGATTCGCCTCCTCCGTCTCGCGCCACCGGGCGAGGAATGCCGGGAAGTAGCCGGTGTCCATGCCACCCCGGCCGAACCCCGGGTCCGCCGTTACCGCTGCGTGCAGCGCCGCGTTGGTGGCGATGCCGTCCAGGCGCAGGCGCATCAGGGCCGAGTGCATCCGCTGCACGGCCTGGTCACGGTCCTTGCCCAGCGCGATGATCTTGCCGATCAGGGAATCGTAGTGCGGCGGGATCAGCGTGCCGGAGTGCACGTGCGTGTCCACCCGGATCCCGCTGCCCGCGGGCCACCGCGCGGCGCGCACGGTCCCCGGGGACGGCCGGAAATCGTGTCCCGGATCCTCGGCGTTGATCCGGCACTCCACGGCATGGCCCTGGAACGCGACTTCCTCCTGCGTCAGTGCCAGCGGCCGCCCCTCGGCGACCGCGATCTGCTCGGCGACCAGGTCAAGGCCCGTGATCGCCTCCGTGACCGGGTGCTCGACCTGGATACGCGCGTTCATCTCGAGGAAGTAGAAGCGTTCCCGGTCCACGTCCACCAGGCACTCCACCGTCCCCAGCCCGCGATAACCCAGATGCCGCCCGAGCGCCACCGCGCCCCGGTGCAGCCCGTCCCGCATGCTTTCCGACAGCGCCGGAGCCGGGGCTTCCTCCACCAGCTTCTGGTAGCGGCGCTGGATCGAGCAGTCCCGCGTCCCCAGATGGATGACATCGCGCCCGTCACCCAGCACCTGGACCTCGACGTGGCGACCGTGCTCGACGTAGCGCTCCAGGTACACCCGGGCGTCGCCGAAGGCTGCCTCGGCCTCCGACATCGCCATGTGCACTGCGTCTTCCAGCGTGCGCTCGTCACGCACCAGGCGCATGCCGCGTCCGCCGCCACCGCCCACTGCCTTGATCAACAGCGGCGTGCCGATCTCCCGGGCGATTCGGCGGGCGTCCGCGAGCGTATCCACGGACCCCCCCGGCACCACCGGCAGCCCGGCGGCGACCGCGTGTCGGCGAGCCTCCAGCTTGTCACCGAGGGCCGCGAGCTGGTCGGGCGTGGGCCCGATGAAGACCAGACCCGCGGCGTCGCAGGCCGCCGCCAGGCGGGGGTTCTCGGACAGGAACCCGTAGCCGGGATGGACCGCGTCCACTCGGCCGTCCCGGGCCGCCCCGACGATGCGGTCGACGTCGAGGTAGCTCTGCGCCGAAGGCGCCGGCCCGATGATCCTCACCTCGTCCGCCAGCCGCGCCGGTAGCGAGGTCCGGTCCGCCTCCGAGGCCGCCAGCACGGTCTCGATCCCCAGCCGCCGGCAGCTGCGGATCACCCGGGCGGCGATCTCGCCGCGATTGGCGACCAGGATGCGGCGGATCATGTGGCCTCCGTGCGCACCCGCATCAGGATCGCGTCCTGCTCCACGAACTCCCCGTTCCCGACGCAGATCTCCGTGACCTCTCCGCTTACGCCGGCACGCAGCGTGTTCATCAGCTTCATCGCCTCGAGGATGCAGACCGTGGTCTCTTCGCTGACCCGGCTGCCCACCTCGACGAACGGCTCGGCACCGGGCTTGGGCGAGCGATAGAAGGTCGACGCAAGGCTCGCGCGGACGTCCACCACGCCCGGCTCGGTGCTGGGCTCCACCTCCCGACCGGCCGTCCGCTCCGTCTCCGCGGACGCCGCCTCGGTCTCCGGTGCCGCCGTGGTGAAAAAGGACTCCTGCGTCCAGCCGTCCTCGCCCTCCGCCGAGCGCCGCAGAACCAGGCGGAAGCGACCGGCGTCGAGCTGCATCGAATCGAAGCCCGAAGCGTCCAGGAGCTTCAGGATGTCCTGTATGTCCTCGTCCTCAAGAACCATGCCTTCGCTCCCCGCTTTCAGCGCCCGCCGCCGAACAGCGCAAACACGTGATCGGTGGCCCTGGCGCGCGGCGCGACCGCCGGCTCGGCCCCGGCGCCGCTCCACACGGTCTCCGGGCGGCTCTGCAGCAGGTAGACTCCGGAGCCCTCGCCCGGCTGGTGCTCGATCGCCCACTCGATGTCCTGGGCACAGCCGTAGTGGCGTTCCACCCGTTTCGCGGTATCCACCAGCTCGCCGATATGGTGCTCCTCCAGGACGCTTGCCTCCTGCAGCTCGTCCGGCACATCCTCCACGCGCACGCCCCCGGCCTCCGGATCCGGTACGTGGCGCACCTGCTTTTTCGACACCTGCTGCTTGATGATCTCGCCGGTGACCTTGTTGACCAGCAGCGTGTCCGGCGTGACCTCGCCGCTGACCACGCAGGAGCCCAGTCCCCAGCTGGCCTCGATCGCGATCACCGAGGGATCGCCGCTGGTGGGGCTGCGGGTGAACATGACGCCGGAAGCTCGTGCATCGACCATGCGCTGCACGACCACCGCGATGGCCAGCTCTTCCTCGGGCATTGCCCTGCGCAGGCGGTAGCTGACCGACTCCACGCTGTACAGGCTGGCCCAGCAGGCACGCACGTAGTCGATCACCTCCTCGGCCCCGCTTACCCAGAGATAGGTATCCTGCAGCCCGGCGAAGCTGGCATCGGCGCTGTCCTCGCTGGTGGCACTGGAGCGCACCGCGACCGGGACGCTGCCGCCGCCGTCGAGCTCCGCGTAGCTGGATTCGATCGGTGAGCGCAGCTCATCCGGCATGGCCGCGCCGCAGATGCGTTCACGGATCCGGCCGAGGCGGGCCTCCAGCGCGGGAACGTCCTCCGGGTCCAGCGCCGACACCGCCTTGCGGATCCCGCCGGCGGGGTCGACCCCCTCCATGAAACGCCGGAACGCTCCGGTCGTGACCACGTAACCGGGCGGCACCCGGATGCCGGCGCGCACCAGCTCGCCGAGGCTCCCGCCCTTGCCGCCCACCGCCGGGCGGTCGTTGATCCCGATCTCCTCGAACCAGCTCACGAGTGGCATGTGGTTCGTCATCTCGATCCCCCCCGTCCGCATCGGACTGCTTGAGCTGACCGGGACGGCGCGCCATGGCGCGCCCGTCTCAGTCCAGAATCGTCACCACCCCGGTCCCGCCATCCACGCGCAGGCGCTGGCCGGTGCGGATCCGCTGGGTGCCGTCGCCGGTGCCCACCACCGCCGGCATGCCGTACTCCCGCGC